>Ga0351946_1071_pt1 | contig 12974 bp, 13 predicted proteins | sample BONcelT113001F15_FD_206832 | JGI IMG/M metagenome (GOLD analysis project Ga0351946, IMG submission 206832) | Enriched cells from coal bed in the Powder River Basin, Montana, United States - BONCAT cells T11 rep3 HSBNCT.T11.300.1.F15 ...
TGAAACGGTAGGCCGCCCACTGACCCGATGGCGAAAAATTGAACTCGCGGTAGGCCGGCTCGCCGTCGCAAGCGACGAAGGCTTCGAAACAGGTGTGTTGCCACAGGTCATCGGCCGGCCCAGGGGCACTGGGAGGCGGGAGCAGCAGACCCGCGGTGTCGCCGGTGATGCGGTAGTGCAGCAGCCAGCCGGCGCCCGTTTCGGAGCCGGCGACCACCAGAGCCACGCTCAAGCGCAGGTCCAGCGGGCAGGGCGTGGCGGGGTGGCAGGTCAGCGCCAGAGGCGCCGCGGACAGGGGCTGGGTGAGGGCAGGTGTGGAAGTCACAGCCCTGTATTCTGGCAGGCCGGCTTGACGCTCCGGCGGCGGTCAGCGTGGCGCGCTCACGGCTGGTAACACCGGCCCGACGGGTCGTTGTCGATGCGGATCAGCTGGTTGTTGCCACCGCCCCAGACGGTGCCGCCGGTGAAGGTCAGGCAGCCTTCGCCTTTGTAGTGGATGATGATGCGGCGGGCATCGCTGCCGAGGTAAAACGGGATCCAGCGCTTGCCGGTGTCGTGGGAGTACATCTGGTCGGCCACGCCGATGAGTTTCTGCACCGGCTGGGCCTCCATGCCGATGCGCAGCTGGGCGAACCGGCTGCCGGGCGCAGGCGTGCCCGTGACTTCGCCCTCGAACTGACCGTCAAAGGACTTCACCTTGCGCACTTGCGGTTCGGGCGCCGTGGGTTCGAGGGAAATACTGGAGCAACCCCAGGTGGACAGGGACAACAAACTGATGGCCAGCAGGTGGCGCGGTGCGGACATGGGAGTCTCCTGGTGGGGCGGTGATCGCGGCGACCGAAGCAGGCGGTCCTTCACCGAAGGGAAGCGCCGGGGTCGGCGGGGCCACCGGCCGGTCGTTCAAATTGTAGTGACGATGCGGGTGCAGCGCGATGCCGCTGCTCAGGTCGCCTGGGGCACGAACCAGTGCCGCGTGCGGTTGATCAGCGCCACCAGCGAGAGCATCACCGGCACTTCCACCAGCACGCCGACCACGGTGGCCAGCGCCGCACCGGAGTGCAGGCCGAACAGCGAGATCGCCACCGCGACGGCCAGTTCGAAGAAGTTCGAGGTGCCGATCAGGCAGGCCGGTGCCGCGATGTTGTGCGGCAGCTTGAGCCAGCGCGCGCCGACGTAACCGATGGCAAAAATGCCGTAGGTCTGTATCAGCAGCGGCACGGCGATCATCGCGATCACCAGTGGCTGGGCCACGATGGTTTCGGCCTGGAAGCCGAACAGCAGCACCACGGTCGCAATCAGTCCCACCACCGACCAGGGCTTGAGCAGCTTCACGAAACCGTTCACCGCCGCCTCGCCACCACGCGAACGCAGCCACTGCCGCGTCAGCACACCCGCCACCAGGGGCAACACCACGTAGAGCACGGTGGACAGCAACAGTGTCTGCCAGGGCACGGCCAGATCGGTCACGCCGAGCAGGAAGGCGGCGATGGGGGCGAAGGCAAAGACCATGATGAGGTCGTTCACCGAGACCTGCACCAGCGTGTAGTTGGGGTCGCCCTTGGTGAGCTGGCTCCAGACGAACACCATGGCGGTGCAGGGCGCCACGCCCAGCAGGATCATGCCGGCGATGTATTCGTTGGCCGACTGCGGGTCCACGAAAGGCGCAAACAAATACTTGAAGAACAGCACGCCCAGCGCCGCCATGGTGAAGGGCTTGATGAGCCAGTTGATCACCAGCGTGAGCATCAGGCCCTGCGGTTTTTTGCCGACGTCGCGCACGGCGGCGAAGTCGATCTGGATCATCATCGGGTAGATCATGATCCAGATCAGCACGGCCACGATCAGGTTGACGTGCGCCACCTCGATCGCCGCGATCGCGGCGAAGGCGGGTGGTGAAAACAGACCCAGCCCGACACCCGCGAGGATGCCCAGGCCGACCCAGACGGTGAGGTAGCGTTCGAAGAGTCCCATGCGCCGACGGTATCAGACAGGGGCCGTTGATTCCCGACCGATCTGTTGCAGTTCTTGCGTCAGCGCAAGGCGGCTGAGTTTGTCGATGGGCAGGCACATGAAGAGCGAGATGCGGCGCGAGAGCACGCTGAAGGCGTCGCTGAAGGCGCGCTGGCGTTGCTCTTCGCTGCCGGTCACGGCGGCCGGATCGGCCACGCCCCAGTGGGCCGAGATCGGCTGGCCGGGCCAGACCGGGCAGACCTCGGCGGCGGCTTTGTCGCAGACGGTGAACACGAAATCCATCACCGGCGCACCCGGCACGGCGAACTCGTCCCAGTTCTTGCTGCGCAGGCTGTCGGTCTTGTAGTGGTTGCGCTGCAGCAGATCGATGGTCATGGGGTTGACGCTGCCCACGGCCTGGCTGCCCGCGCTGTGGCCGCGGAACCTGCCCGCCGACTGGGCGTTGAGAATGGCTTCGGCCATGATGCTGCGGGCCGAATTGCCGGTGCAGAGGAACAGCACGTTGTAGACCTTGGGGGTGTTCATGGGAGCGTCCTTCGATGGAGGGAATGCAGGAACTAGTGTCCTGTCCCGAAAATAGTTGCATGAAATGAAACCGATGAATTCGCGCCCAGGGCAAGGCGCAAACCGCAGCGATAGCTTGTGCTATCGCGAGGATTTGCAACGCAGCCATGGACGTGAAGGCGCGGTTTCATATGCAAGTTATTTGCGGGACAGGACACTAGGGGGTGGGTGAGGGAGATTCGTTGAGCGTCAGGCGCGTGGGCAGGCCCAGCGTCAGCAGCCAGCACACCAGCAGCATCAGCGCCGAGCCGGCCAGGGCGTACAGCAGACCGCCCCACTGGTAGAGCAGGCCCGACATCAGCGTGCCGAAGAAGCGGCCCAGCGCGTTGGCGGCGTAATAGAAGCCCACGTCTTCGGCGGCTTTCTCACTGCCGGCATAGGCCAGGATCAGGTAGGAGTGCACCGAAGAATTGACGGCAAAGGCAAAGCCGAACAGGCCCAGCCCGCCGACCACCCACCACTGCAGGTCGGGAACGTTCATCCACACGGCGGTGGCGATGCCCACCGGGATCAGCGCCAGCGCCAATGACCACCAGCGCGCCGCCGGCACCTCGCTGGTGAGACCGTCTGGACTGCGTTTGACGATGTTGGGCGCGAGCGCCTGAACCAGGCCGTAGCCGATGGTCCAGAGCGCGAGGAAGCCGCCCACCATGGTGAAGGTCCAGCCCTGCGAATACAGGAACACCGGCACACCGACCACGAACCACACGTCGCGCGCACCGAACAGCGCCACACGCGCCGCGGCCAGCGCGTTGATGCCGGCGTTTTTGGCGAACAGTTCCTTGGCGGATTTGGACGCCTTGCTCTTGCCCATGAGCGGTGGCACAAAGCCCACGACACCGGCCAGCACCAGCACCAGCAAGCCGGCCATGGCCCACAGCGCGTGCTGGAAGCCCAGCGCATCCAGCAGCAAACCGCCGAGGAAAAAGCCAAAGCCCTTCATGGCGTTCTTGCTGCCGGTGAACCACGCCACCCACTTGAACAGCTGGCCCGAGCCCTGGTTTTTTGCCTGGTCGGCGGTGATCTTGATGGCCGACTTGCTGGCGGTCTTGGTCAGGTCCTTGGCCACGCCGCAGATGCCCTGCGCCACCACCACCCAGGCCACCGACATGACCGCCGTCCAGGCCGGGTTGAGCAGCGAGAGCAGGGTGAAGCCCGTGATCTGCGTCACCAGGCCCACGGTCAGCATGCGCTGGATGCCGTAGCGCGTGGCGAGCCAGCCGCCGATCAGGTTGGCCAGCACGCCGGCCGCTTCGTACAGCAGGAACAGGAAGGCCAGCGTGAACGGTGAATAACCCAGGCGGTAGAAGTGCAGCAGCACCAGCATGCGCAGCGCGCCGTCGGTGAGCGTGAAACCCCAGTAGGCGGCGGTGACGATGGCGTAGTTGCGGGTGGCGCTGCTGGCGCTCGACGAAGCGGTGGTGCTCATGGTTGGGGCTTCGACAGGCTCAGCCCGAACGGTGTGGTGGGTTGGGTTGGCATGGGCTCAGAGACCCTGCGCGTCGAGATGACAAGCCAGGTCCACCATGCGCGTGGCGTAGCCCATCTCGTTGTCGTACCAGGCGTAGACCTTGAGCAGCGTGCCGTCGGTCACCATGGTGGAGAGGCCGTCGACGATGGAGCTGCGCGTGTCGCGGGCGTAATCGGCGCTCACCAGCGGGCGGCTCTCGTAGCCCAGGATGCCGGCCAGCGGGCCCTTGGCGGCCGCTTCGAACAGGGCGTTCACCTCTTCGGCCGTGGTCGCGCGGTTGAGTTCGAACACGCAGTCGGTCAGCGAGGCGTTGAGCGCGGGCACGCGCACCGCGTGGCCGTTGAGCTTGCCCTTGAGCTCGGGGTAGATCAGCGCGATGGCGGTGGCGCTGCCGGTCGTCGTCGGCGCCAGGTTGACCATGGCGCTGCGCGCGCGGCGCAGGTCCTTGTGCGGCGCGTCCACCACCAGGTTGGTGTTGGTCGGGTTGTGCAGTGTGGTGATCTGGCCGTGGCGGATGCCGATGGCTTCGTGCACCACCTTCACCACCGGCGCCAGGCAGTTGGTGGTGCAGGACGCGGCGGTGACGATGCGGTCGCGCGCCGGGTTGTACAGGTGTTCGTTGACGCCGACCACGATGTTCAGCACGTCGCCGACCTTCACCGGCGGCGAGTCCAGTTCGAGGAACGGCATGGAGCGCATGCTCGTCGTGTCAGGGGCCAGATCCAGACGGATCACCTCAGGCGAGACACCGTCGGTTCGTACCAGAGACAACTGCCGGTCACCCTGAACACTCAGAGACCCACGCTCATTGAGGTTTGAGAGGGCGAACACCGGAACGGCATACCAGCAGCAAGGCGCCAGAAGAAACCCTCGTCGCTTCATAGGCACCTCGTTTCAACAGCACTGGCAGTATTGCTGCCGCCGTGTATCGAATGCCGATCCTCCGCCAATGCGTAAGCCTGTGTGCATGCGATTTGCAGCTGACTGGCACTTGTCCCGGGTATTTTCATCATCTTGAAAGCCCAAATTGTTGGTGAATGTCGTGACGTGTTCTACCGGAATGCTGTTGCATACCCTGAGCATGTCGGCAAGTATGTTGTCATCACAAGTCTGTCGACTGGCGTTGCTGCAAGTCTGGTAGCAGCGGTCATGTACGGCGCAAGCCTGATAGAAGCTTGAACCTGATCCGTAGCCGCCTGGTCCCGCGCCAGTCGGGTTGTCTTTGTCCCAGTAAATGAACCACCCGGAACGGTACAGCACTTCTATGGCGGCCGGTGGTGTGCTACATCCGTCGATGCAGTAGGGTCTCGCATTTCCATTTCCGGGTTGGACCTCGACTTCCTGGACCACCCAGTGATCCTCCGGATGATGCTTTTGACCGGCCTTGCACTGGGGCCACAAGGCGTCAGCATTACCTTCGCTCTGGCGCATTTTGGGACAAGACTTGACGTAGTTGTCCCAGTTGAAGTCATCGTTTGCGCGAGAGATCTGCTTGTCCTGGGTGGCCGGCTTCCCCGAAGTAGGGTCCTTGCCGCAACACTGCGTCTTGCGATCGATGTGATGGGCCTGTGAGGTCCCTCCGCAGTATTCGTCTGAGAAGTAGCAGTTGTTCTGCAATTCGAATTGACGGCGTCCCTGATCGCTCAGGATGCAGACGCCTGCACATGGCTTTCGTTCACCTCCGGTGTCCACTCCGATATCAAAGATGGATCCATCCCCCCCGACTTCAGGTCCACACGACAAGGTAATGCCACATTGAGCCTGCACCACCGTAGCCAAGAGGGCCGTCGACACCCATACAAGGCAGCATCCCCAAGCCCTTAACCATCGTCTGCCAAGCACATTCCCTCCTTTCGTTTACCAATCAGTTATAAGTAAAGATTATTATGTATTGTAGTTCTTTCGACCTCTTAAAAACTCATGACTGTCACTGTCTTACTGGGATCGACCGTATTTCTGTCTGCGTTCTTGCTGTTTCTGATACAACCCATGGCCGCAAAAGCCATGCTTCCTACCTTCGGGGGGACCTCGGCGGTCTGGGTGACCAGCTTGGTGTTTTTTCAAACAGCGCTGCTGATTGGCTATGCCTACGCTGATCGTGTGAACGAATGGCTTGACGCTCGCAATCGCGCAAGGCTGCACATGGCCGTGCTGTTGGCGTCCATCGTCTTCATCCCCCTGCAAATCCTGGATCCAGCCTACGGGCAATCTCTGACCGTGTCACCGATCTCCGGTGTGCTGCTTCTGTTGGGCACTGCCTTGGGGCTGCCGTATCTGCTGCTTTCCTCCACGGGGCCACTCTTGCAGGCCGTTCATCACGTGCGCTTCCCGACGCGCAACGTCTATCGCCTGTACGCCATTTCCAACCTGGCCTCGTTGGTGGCGCTCGTGGCCTACCCGTTCACCATCGAACGTCTGTGGCCGGTGGAGACCCAGTTGCGTATTTGGAGCGGGGGCTACCTCCTTTTTGTTCTCCTGTGCAGCGCCACCCTGTGGCTGTATTCGCGTCAGATGTCTGCAAGCCCAATGCGTGCTCGTTCGCGCACGCTCGCCCCCGGCAATGCGCTGCACCGAACGACCATTGACCAAACAAAAGACCAGCCTACATGGCTGGAGATGACCCGATGGCTGGGCTTGTCTGCCCTGGGCTCAGCCCTGCTGGTGGCCACCACCTCGCACATGACACAGAACATCGCCAGCATTCCACTTTTCTGGGTGCTGCCTCTGGGTGTGTACCTGCTCTCATTTGTGATCACGTTTGACAGCGCCCGCTGGTATTCCCCCCGCTTGGCGGTAGTTCCTGTCCTGTTCGCACCTCAGTTGATGATCCTGACCGCGTTTGTCGATGCTGATCGATTGAGCCTCGTGTCGATGCTGGCAATCAACACCCTGGGTTTGCTGGTGTGTTGCTGGTTCCTGCATGGTGAACTGAGTCGACGCAAACCCACCCCCAGATACCTGACGCGTTTCTATCTGATCCTCAGTGCTGGGGGCGCTCTCGGCGGGGCATTGGCAAGCATCGCGGCCCCCTGGTTGCTCAACGGCTTCTACGAATACCGGGCACTGCTCGTGCTGTTTGGGCTGATCTCGGTGGTTTCGCTATGGCCCTATCTGACGCGCAACACGCTGTCCAAGGCCATTCTTGGCTTGCTCATCTTGAGTGCTGGCGGTGGAGCCTTTATGGCGGCCTGGAGCATCCATACAGATCAGAGTGGACAGGTCGCATCCATGCGGAATTTCTATGCGGTTACCACCGTCAAGGAGCGGACCGAATCTGAAGGCAAGGTCCAACGCGTGCTCTACAACGGCAACATTCGCCATGGGTCGCATGGTTCTGGCACCTGAAGTTCTCAAGACTCAACCCGGTGACTACTATGGAAAAACCAGTGGCGTGGGCCAGCTCATGGATGCTCGCGATGCCACGCCGAGCCGGGTGGGCGTGATCGGGTTGGGTGCTGGCGTCATGGCCGCCTATGCCCGGGAAGGTGACCACTTCACGTTTTTTGAGATCAACCCGCAGAGTGCCGAGGTCGCCCATGCACAGTTTTCGTACTTGGCAAACGCCAAGGGGCGGGTTGACCTCACACCGGGAGACGCGCGTATCGAGCTGCAAAAGCAACTTGCAGCTGGACAGGGCTCCTCATTTGACGCATTGGTGGTCGATGCATTTTCGGGGGACGCCATTCCGGTGCATTTGCTGACAAAGGAAGCCTTTACCCTGTACCTGTCACACCTCAGACCGGATGGTGTGCTGGCCATCCACATCTCAAACAAGTACCTCGACCTGCGCACTGTAGTATCTGCGTTGGCTGAATCGCTTGGCGCGCAAGCGCTGGCGTTCAGCAGCAAGGCCACAGAAGGTCACGAGTTCAGTTCAATCTGGGTGGTGCTGGTCAGAGACGGCAACGTGCACCGCGCGCGCGCCTGGTATTCCGAAGACCAGCTGCTACCGAAGCCACCCGGCGATTCGCATCGATACTTGTGGACTGATCTGAACAACAACCTGTTCGACGTACTGCTTCTGGGTCGCTGAGAGGCGGACAGTTCAGGCTGCTACGTCCCGCAGAAAGGTCTCGAGCTTGTGGGGAGATGGCAGGCCCATCCAGCGAACCGGTAACTGCGCGCTGCGCATGCGCCAGACCATCAAAGGCGACGCCTGTGCAATACCCTTCCATATCCGAAAATTGAGATCCAGAGTCAGGCGCTCCGACAACAGGGGGCCCAATGGCGCCAACGAGCCCTCTTCCACACTCTCATCGAGTCCGCTCTCGAAATTCAGAGATAGCGCCTTGGCATTGCCACGAAGCAGGATGGTGACTGCGCGTTCGTAGGACGACGTTTTGAGATAAGCCACAGGCACCCAGATTGCCGGGTAGTTCGACATCTGCCCTCCCAAATCGGCCGGCAGCGGGGTGGACCACAACCGTGCGCAATACGGGCAATTCGGATCGAAGAACACGTAAAACGGTGGCGCCGCAGGGGAACCCACCACGATTCCACGGGCGCGCAACGTGTCTTGCCAGAGTGCATCGTCCAACTTGACAGGCAAAGGCTCCCGGGCTCGGGCCCACCCGGACAAAGCAAGCGCACCCAACAACGCGGTACGCCTCGACACTGCGGAGTGAATTAGAGAAATCATAGAGCAGGAAGCACTGGCGCCTTCGAATCCGTCAATATGACGATGGTCAGTTCAGGTAGCTCACATTGTCCCAACTGCGGTGGATGACGTCCCTGAGGTTCTCCATCTTCCCCTTGAGTGTGTAGACGGTCATGACCACGGGAGGATGGTCCGCTTGCAAGGCAAAAAAGATGCGCACATCTGCGGCCATGCCTTGCAGCTTGCCCACAAACTCTGCTTCGTAGCCGCTGAAAACGCCGTGTTGTTGCGGGCGAATTGCCATTGCCCGAGCTTGCCCTTGAGTCAAACCAAAGTTCTGCGATGCATGACGCAGCGCAGAATGCGCTACGTTCTTCAACTGCTCCTGGCTCACCTTGTGCTCCGGCCAACTGGCAAACGTCATGGCCGTAGGCGGGTGGTAGTTCTCTGGGCTCCTGACGGTAAAGACCGGGCGCCCGTTGTGCTGCACGGTCTGAGCCTCCCAGGGTGGCTGGTTCTCAACCCACACCTCCAGCCCTATGTCCTTGAGCTTGTGAATTTGCATCTCACGCAGGGGCCGATCGGTGGGCAAGTTGCGCCCCATGCGCGGCGGTTTGACTTCGCCGCCTTTGTCTTGCGCCCAGATGGGCAGCCACTGCAGACCTACCGCTGCCGCTGCGCCTTGCAGCCAGCGCCGCCTGCGAGTATTGGCCAACCTATCGGTTTTCTGGCGGCCTTGCGAGTGGCCCAATCCTGAGGGTATTGAGTGGTGGTGGTCTTGCATGGATCACGCCTCCCCGGCGTTGTGGTTGTGAATATGTATTTCTTGTGGTGCGGCTCAGGCGCCACCCACGTGCACGGCCAAACCCACAAAGGTCAACACCAGCACCACCAACCAGTTGTACCAGCGCACGCTGCCGCGCAGTGCCTTCTTCAGGTCAAAGCGGCTGACCAGCGTCCACACCAGCAGCACCAGCAAGTAGCTAACAATCGCCCGGCCCAGCAGATTGCCCAACAAATAACTCATTGCTTTGACTCCCTGTTCGGATTCAACCCACGAATCCAGGACCCGCGCGGTGGCTGCGGCGGCACTGGTCGCTCCGTCGCAGCTACAAACAGCTTCTGGCACTGCGCCAGACTCAAGCTGTCTTGCGGCGCGAGCCCGGTTTGTTCACGCAAACTCTGCTCGAACACGGCTTGTTGCCGGGCGATGGCCCGTACGCCGTCCGTGGTCTCCAGCCAACCGGCCTGAGACAGGTCATAGGCGGTTTCAAACACCTTCTTGTTCCATTCCTTGTGCTGCGGACGCAGCAAGGCCTCGGCCTGGTCGTGCAGCACCGTGCAGCGCTTGAGCAAGCCCTGCAGGTATTCCCGCCGCGCCTGCACGTCCACCCAGTCCGTGCGCATGGGCTTGGTGATTTTTTTGAGGTGTTCTTCAGCGCTCAACCTGGGCTGTCCCGGTTCTCCTGTGGGCAAGGACGAGGTTGGCCTGGGTGGCGAAGGCGGCGGTAACCAGCGCTGGCCTGCCTGCGCTGCCAGAATGCCTTGGGCCAGTTGATCGATGCTTGTCACGCGCCCGCCGACCTCGCCCACCGGCTGGCCCCGCACAAACGCGCCGCGGTGCGGAATGCCACCAACACCCAGGGCCTGCACTTCGGCTGGGAAACTGCGCCAGGGCTGCCACTGAACAACGACGTACCGCCACTCGGAATTGCCCGTCTTGGAAGCGGTCAGCTGTTGCACCGCTTGTTCAAATCCCTTGTCCGCGCCCGCACAGAAACCGCATTTGCGATCGGCTGAGGTGAACAACACCATTACCTTCTCGTGGGCCTTCAGATAAGCCGGCAGGTCAGAGGCAGCGATTTCAGGTACTTGCGGCTGGGCTTGGACAGGGGCGGTCAGAACGACCACAAGCGCGGCAATCCTCCCGACTACCCATCGAAGGAGAGCCCCTATTGCTTGTTGCCTCAAGTTCATTCGAAGCACTCGGCTGGAACTGGGCCGTAGCAAACCTTGGCGGTGGAAATTTTTGATTCTATCCATATCCATTTATTCCAATTTTGAATCAACCTCCCGACGGTCAGCTGTTCGCCGAACTCGAAATCCGAATGCAGCAGCAATTGAAGCCGATTTATTCCATTTTTACCACCAGAAACCTGAACAATAGAGCGCCGACAATCTGGGCATCCAATCCATTCGCAAATCATCAACACAACAATTTCGCCGCACCAAGAATCATCTTTTAATGAAAAAACGATCCATGAGGAATAGTCTTTTCAAGCCTTTCATTTGCTAAAATTTTTCATTCAAAATTCATTATTTCACCATCAATCCGTGATCATTTTTCTGCGAATTTTTAATATATTTTTCGGGTTGATATAAATGAACCTCTGAGATGTTCTTCCCCGTCTTTCCGCCGACCTTCTCCCATCGACCATTCTGAGCATCAAGTGATGCACAGATTATCTTTTTGAATCCGAATAAGAGGAACTTGAAAATGATGATTCGTCAGGGAAAATGAAAGGATAACAATGCCTATTAGAACTCGGCGGTGCGGCGAGCGATGTCTTCAGCTATCAATCGTTTGACTTCCTGCAACCAGGCTCGATGGTTCATACCTGAGTCGTAAATGGGGTCAATATCGGTGTGACTCTGACGAAAAAATGCTTCAATATCTGCATCACTCAGATTGGCTAGCATGGTTTCAAGCTGAACTTGCAATTGCTGCTCCCAAATTAGCGAGTTACTTTCAATAGCCGCAAATAGGCACCCCCTCCAATTTTCAAATAATGAACCCCAATCTTGATGAAAATAAGCACCAAGCAAGTTCTCAACAACAGACAATTCATTGTTTTTCATTGCAACAGTCGAAGGCGATAAACACTAAACTCCAGGGCGCAAATTCAACTAGGATGCGAAGTCAATATGTAATAACCACTTGATGACCCCGGATCCTTTCGAAGAATCACAGTAGCATTTGAGAGTGACTGAGTCTGTTCGCTTCCTCTCGGCACACCTTCACCAATGGGTTTGGAGAATGGAGTCTTCGAAGTTAGCATCAACCCGGTAGAATTCGGGTTGCTCAACCACGCTTGAATTTCCGGCTGACGATCAGCTAATACCACTGAAATAGCAGCCTCCGCAGTCGCACGATCACTGTACCGAGAAGACATACCGGGCACTCTTTCTCCAGTATATTTTCCCCGACCGTTCGCCCGGTCACGCAAATCATCTGTTGTCACATTTACGTGCTTCTCCAGCGTATGTCCTTTCCCTTCGTGGGCACTCAACCCACCGCCAGGCACGATGTCACACTTCGCGTTATGCACCCAAAGCCCACGCTCACCGACAAAGTAACTCGGGGTATTGGCAACACTGAAGTTATAGACCTGAATGGACCGGTTCACTGGGGTGTTGCCACGGACCAGCGTATCGCCCATAGCCGTGGCCAGCACATCATCTTCCCGAACCTCTTGGGCCTCGGTCCAGCCCTTGCCCTGCACCCACACCGGGTGCTCTTCAGTCAGTCGGTAACTCTCCCCCTCAGTTTGCAGCTCCCAATAGCCCGGTGCAACACGCCCAAACGTGTTTTCCACCCTCTGTGGTTGGTCGCTCAATAGTTGGTCGTTGCGCGAGAGTACGCTCTGACCGATGGCAATGCGCTCAATCGGAACGATGCTGGCCTGCACCCCCGAGCCGTGATCGAGCCAGACGGGTGTGCCCGCCACAAAGCTGGCGCAGCCCACTTCCAGTTTGGTCGCACGCACGGCATCGTCTATCTTCCCCCCGTAGCGCGCCAATCGGACGCCCACCTTGAGCGCCACCACAGGGCTGACATTTTGACCAATGACCTTCCCCAAGTCATAGGCCCCGCACTGCGTGGCCTGAATCAATAGGTTGTTGATGCCCTCCCCGGCCAGCGAGGCCAGCGCCTTGGCCGTACCTACCGGATCATCATAGAAGGCCTTGGCCAGCTCATAGACGGCCTGAGCAGTTTCGATCGGACTGCCCAGCATCTCCAGCAATTCGCCAATCTGGTCGCCCAGCCCGTCCCACAATCCCTCGGCAAAGGACTGTGCCGCGGCCCACGTACCCTGTTCTTTGCCTTTGCTTCCCTCTGGATCGCAAACGTCCTCCAGGAAGTAGCAACTGTTGGCCTTGGCGTAACTCTGCCGGGCCTGAACGCTGGTAAAACACTGATCAGGCTTGCATTCTTCCGTGACCGGGGAGAACGAAGAGTTGCTGGCATCGCTGGCGCTTGTGCCGCCGCTTTGCCCATGGGCCACGCCCAGAGTCCCCCCTAAAAGAGCCAGTACCAGCAAGATACTCAGCAAGCGCATGAGCAGGTTTTCCGACGGGGCGACACTGTGT
>Ga0351946_1073_pt1 | contig 12674 bp, 13 predicted proteins | sample BONcelT113001F15_FD_206832 | JGI IMG/M metagenome (GOLD analysis project Ga0351946, IMG submission 206832) | Enriched cells from coal bed in the Powder River Basin, Montana, United States - BONCAT cells T11 rep3 HSBNCT.T11.300.1.F15 ...
ATGGGTGGTTTGATAGCCAGCCTCATAAGTGGAATCGATCTCCCCTCCGCCAGTGAGGGCAATGCCTGCACTGTCGGGTGTTTCAGCCAGGTCTTTGCGGTTAATCCGGGCCACACAACTGTTGCTCGCCGTGCAGGTTGCGGTGGGAACAGCCGACACAATGGCCGCGCCAGTGTCCGCCCCGGCCTGGCTGTTCCCCCCAATAACTTGCCACCAGCCGCTGGCGAGCGCTGATGACCGGACAAAGAAGTTTACGCCAGACTGCGGCGAAGCAATCCCACTGTATTGACAGCCAATCGGGCATGAACACTGATATTGCACGCCTGGTGATAGCTCGCCGGGGTTGAGGGTCACGATATTGTTCGGCGTTGAGGTGGTGGGCCAATACGGAACGGTAATGGTAAAGGCACTTCCCGCAATCGTCCCGTTTTGACTGGTTCCATCACGGGTTTCGGCCCCAATCGCCGCGCCAGTACCGGGTGGCGTCGGGGTGGCGCTTGATAGGCTGCATATGCCACCGACCAATGTGGCTGCACCGCTGGTGTCTTGGTAAAACGTGCCAGAAATCTGACCAGTTAGGCTGAAGGTCGAACTGTTCGACCAACTTCCGTTATAGTTGCCACAATCTGTATTTACGGGCCGAACCCGAAAGGTATAGCGGCTTACGTTCGCAGCCGGAGTGAACGTATAGCTCGTACCAGTTTGTGTCAGACAATCGGCGTTCGCATGGCTGCAATTGGTCCCTTCGGGGTACAGCTCGATGTCGTACTCGTCGGCGCGTGAGGCAGCGGTCCAATAGATCGTCACTTGCTGACTGGCGCTCACCAAACTCGTGCCGCCGTTGGTGGGCATAACGGTCACACTTCCCGGTGTCCCCCCACCGGTACAGCCCCCGACGCAGGAACCGCAATCTCGCGCACAATTGCTACAGGATTCCCCTGACCCACACGAGCCGTTGCCACAACTGGGGGTACTGCCTCCTCCATCGCCTGAACACGTCCCACAGTCCGTGCTACAGGTACTGCATGACTCGCCTGATAGACAGAAGCCATCACCGCAGGATGCGGGCGGCGTGGTTGGACTGGGCGAGGGGGTGGGAGTAGGTGTTGGCGCGCTGCCCCCACCACTGCAACCACTTCCACCGCCGCCAACACAGGAAATGGAGCCTGTACGACACGCCCCGTATTGATCAATGCCACATGGGTAGCTCGTATGCTCCTCGCAAATCAATTGTCTACCAGTGCAAATTTGACAATATGGATCGCTCACAGGGCAAGAAGAAAGGCAACCTGTCGGCGTATCTACATAGTGCCCTTGTGAACAGCAGGTATATGCCCCGCAACTCTGAGCTTGGACTGGCTGCGGACGAACCCAGAGCAGCGCGAAACCAGATACCAGGAGCAATGAGGCGATTTTAATCATAGTGGACACTAAAGACCGATCCCGCTGTGGCGGCATCAATGTTGGTTTTCATTTGTTTGGCGGTTGTATCGGGATCAAACATGTTGGCGGAAGTCTGAAACTGGATCACGAGTCCGCTGTAAAGCAACAACTCCAGTTCATTGGCAACATTCGCGGTCGTCCACTTGGCTTGTTGCAATCGGTCATGATTGAGGAACAAATTGACTTGAATCGTATCGGGTTCGATGAAGAACGAGTTGTAGCCTGCGTAAAACACTGGCTGATCATTGACGTTTTCCCAGGCGTAATTAACCCGTTGCGGGACATTCGTAATGATAATTTTGACTTTCGCAACCGGTCTATGGGGGTAGGTGGCTTGGATATAGTTTTTGAGAAATGTCAGTTTCTGTTCGGATAGAATGCCGACACGAATAACGGGATGTTCATTTTCAATTGAGATAAAATCATTGCTCGTTTGAGGGCGAAGGAGGCTTGAAAGGGAGGGGCGACCGAACTGGAGCCAAAGGACAAACCCGCAGAGCGCGAAAAGTAATACGAATAAAGCCGCCGGGTAGAGTAAATGCCTAGTCACTTATTCCATCGTAGCGATCTTTGGCGGGGAATCAACCGCTATCCGGCGATCCTTGAGGACGCCTTCACTTTCTGATGGGGCTGATCGGGTCAAAGCGCTCACCGGTGACGGCTGCGATGTCGTTGACCACCTGATCGTAAAACTCACCCTCTCTTGGATCGCGTTTCGTGCCGGTTGAATACTCATCCAACGCCGCCACCAGCCCGCTGAGCGTATGCATTCCAAAATAGCCGTCGGTGCGCTCAATGAGGCGTAGTGTCACACTGAGACGAATAAAGACGACATCATGCCCCAGATTGCTTGATCCGGTCGAAAAGGCGTCGCTGACAAAGAGGCTCACGCCACCCTCTCGGTGAAAAACTACGTTGGTCATGTCGTCGGCAATCACCTGCACGATGAGGTGCTTTCCAGCGAGATTGGGATACCTCGCCAGGATATCCGCCACAATCACATTTTGCGCCGCAGTATTTACCCGTCGGTCAAAGGGAATAGCACGATAGATGGGATGGTTGAGTGAGATGCCGAGTTCCAAATATAAGCCTTGTTCTCCCGCCTCATAATCAGAGGATACCAGCGTGTCGGATTGTCTGACCCATCCATCGCTCAAGTCGGAACTGTCGTAGCTACCATTGACAAGCTCTGTTCCCAAGCCAGGGTAAAACAGCGCGCCGTCATCGCGCTGATAGGCGAATTCGGCTTGGTTCCACCCATTGATTTGGTCACCATAGGCTTGCGCCAAGATTTGCAGGTTGCCTCCGGGGAGTAACCGTTCGTACTCGTCTCGTCCGGGATGTTGATCGTGCCAGCGCTGGTTTTCCTCATTCCATTGATAGCGAGGGTTACCCGGCATATCGAAGGGCACACTGCGATAAAACTTCCCGTCTAGGCTGATGATGACGGAGGTCTCCGCGCTTCGAGGCACGGGCGCATTCAAAATCTCAACGGGAATGGCCGAATCGGGTACGACCGCTGCCAGAATTTCAGGGCGAATAGAAAGGGCTGCTTCTCCTTCATGGGGTTCAGCGGCGGATATGACAGCCGGTTGTTCGGGCGTAGGCACGGAAGCAATGGGCGAACCGGTGTCCACAAGGCGCACATAATGGAACGCACCTGACCACGCATAGGCCGTGCTGCCTTCTTGCGTGCGGATCAGCAACCATAGATCATTGCCATTGACGTTTTGGCCGCGTGTTTCCGCAATAACGTCCACGACGACTCCGGCTGGCAGACTGCCCGTTGCAGCCGCCTCGGTGGTTGCCTCTGGGCGCAAGTTCACATTTGAGAGTGCCTGTGCTTCACCAATGACTATTACTTGAGCTGCTTCGATGGAAAGTGCGTGTTGCGCTGCTGAATGATCATCTTCAAGCGTGCGCGGAGCTACGCCATAGTTCGGTGTGAGCATCAGACTGGTGACGGCAGCAAGTGTCTGCGGATTGCCTACAATGGCACGCCGTACCCGGTCCCACCTTGATTTAAGGGTATTTGGTGAGGGGATAAGTTCGGTGGTCGGTAGAGTCCGGCCTTCAACATCCGGGTTCATAAGGGTGGTTATTGATAGGGCCATTATTTTATCATGCTCGATAGGACGACTTGAATGTGCAGCCAATACATCACAGCTATACGTTCCATGAGGCGAATACACCTCGAAACATGCGGTAAAAAATAGCTAGGACCCATTGTTTTTACCGTTCGCATGCCATAGATAGTATACGGTCACCATCATACAATGGCAATGAATTTCATGGCTATGCAGGATATTCTGTGTTGGATACGCGCCTGTTGGGGGTTCGGATACGTGAAGCTCGAAAGCGGCTAGATCTTTCTCAAGAAGACCTGGCTGCCGCAGTCGAAAAAGATCAGGGGGCTATTTCGGAATACGAAAGCGGTGTACGCCGCCTCTTTGCGACCGATTTACCAAGATTCGCTGAAGCCCTGCAAGTGCCACTGACGTATTTTTTTGAGGGGGATGCAGTACACGAGGACTTAGATGCAGTTCTTTTGGATGTATTTCATCAGCTTCCTGACCGAGAAACACAACAGACGATCATTGGGATCGTCCGTTTGCTGTTGGATCGATTCAAACATCTCCGCCTTTCTCACTAGAATTACTGAGAACGGCGTAAACAACTAAAGAAATCTACGCCGTCTCCTAGCGTGAATGACTTTACTTCTTTATGCCCATCTCAGTAAGAGTTATATTCGTTCGCCTCGCGCTGTTGGGTGACTCCTGGTTGGGCGTTACTCGCTGGCGAAGATCGTAACCGTCGGTCATTCAATCCAGCCACTTGTTGATTTTGTAAACGCTGTCACTCGCTTTCCCAATCGGAAACGCTAAACGCTTCGTGTTGGCACGGCAATTGGCAGGCAGGCGTCTTGCCTGGAGATTACTTTGGCTCCGAAATTGCAAGCTTGGTAAAGCACCCCGCAGCAAGTGCGGAGCATTCTGCGTCAGCAAGAGTAAACAGCACTTTTAGCGTTGACTATCTCCAGTTCTGAATGTTCTTATGGATGGATCGGGGATATTATTACTGAAATTGGCAAAGAATTCTTCCATGCCGTCGTTAGGAGTCATTCCAAATAGCCCGACGTTATTGGTTTGGGCTCCATTTTCTAAATCATCCAGGACTGAGAGCATACAAAAAGCAGTATTTCTTCTGAATTGCTGCGCATCGAGTCCAGGATTTTCTTTGTGAAAGTCTGTCAGACCACAAGTGATAATCAGGCTATCGCCTAAAATGTAATAGGAACGAAACAGGTTCGTGTTGCTATCTTGCACATACTGATCAGAAGGCTGCATGCTATTGGGAGAAGTTGACCGCACAACCACGCGCCCAAATTGGGCTCCGACATTAGGTAAGCGACGTGAAATATAGCTATCAAAGGCAGCCATGGTCATTGAGGTGCTATTCAAGGTATCGTTAAATAGGACACCAGCAAACTGAGCAGATTTATCTGCTTCAAACACAATTGGCAGTTGTTGCTGATCAGTCCCGACTCTCCCTGTAATCCACGCCTGTCCGAAATACCCCTCCCTGTCAGGAGAAGTACTCATCCCTCTTCTCCAGTGATATATCATGTCACCTTCTTGCCACTCGATGGCATTAAAGGTGGCTGAATAGATGGCTTGAGGTTTAAGCAAAATTGCTTCAGGAGCACCCTGGACAGTTCGGAAAAAAGCTTCAGTCTGGGCATCGTCTAGGGTGTGGAGATCAATGCTTGCTAACATGCGGATCGCCGGTGCAGATAAGGACGAGCGGTCCATTGAACCGATAAGCTGTACTTGTCTTGGACTCAGATCAGCTAACCCATCGGGAGGGGCATCAGCAGAAGTCGTGGGCACTTCAACAATATGAACGCCACCGCTCCAAAGGTAGTAGTCACCTTCGGAAGTGGTCACATAAAGCCAAATGTCATTTCCACTCACAGCCCTACCCGCTTCAATCCGTAGGATTTCTACGGGGACTCCCGATGGTAAATCCCCAAGGTCCATGCTGTTTGCGGAAGCACTGGCGCGTAGATTGACGACTTGATTTGCTTCCACGAAATTCCCAACGGCGAAGCCGTTAGCAGGCTGAGTAGCCGGGTCCACAACTTGTGCCGTTGATGGTTCATACACGCTAAATAACATCGTGCCTATTTCGAGTACAAGAATGATTGTCCATGCGATTCTGAGAAGGATTTCAATACTCATCGTGTTATCTCGTGAGCGGGCTTTGATCTCGGAAAACAACTTCGCTTCAGTATCGAAAGTGGCGTGGAGTCGCACTACATAGGGATTACTTCGACTCAAGCTGCATCAGTTCAAAGTAATCACTTGAATCTGTGATATCCAAACTTTCCATAACTCCATAGAAGGAAGCAGAATAGTCTTCTGGAGTCGGGACATTGGATGGGTTAGCTTCTCTTCCGGTACTGAGTTCATTTAGGGTGAGCCAAATTCCATAATACAGATCCATTTGATTGTGTGTATAAGTTCGGCTTGAATCAGTATTTAAAGAGAGCCTAATAATAATAGCATTTGCATCTGGAAACAGAGTTGCGCCGGATTGAAAAAATGTATTGAATGAGTCAACTCCGATACGACGACCAAATTCCCGTTGGGAAGTGATGTCTTCGGATAGAAGTACTACATAAATAGTTCTTCCTCTGGTAATGTCAAATCGTTCAACAAACGGAGATCCAACGGCCCTAATTGCACCTCTGCTCTCATAAATGCGGTTGTCGAAGCCAATCCTAGAGAAATCTTGGTTGTGTTCCGCGACTAGCATTTCAAATGCAATTCCATCTTCGCCAGGTCTAAAAGTCGGCATTTCTAATCTTCTGCCCGCTACTGTCCACCCATCTCTAAGGTCAGATAGGTTATAGCTTCCATCAATCTGTTCAGTTCCCAAGCCTGGATAGAAGAATAGTCCATCATTTCGTTCATAAGCTAGGTAGTTTTGATTCCAACCTTTAATCACCCCAGGATACGCTTCGTATAATGCTCTTGGACTACTGCCTGGCAACATTGTTTCGTAAGTATCTCTTCCTGGATGTTGGTCGACCCAAACGCCACTCTCTAGTCGATACCTGGGATTATCAGACATGTCATAAGGGGTTCGAGCGTATGTTACATCATCTATGACGAGAGCCTCCGTTCGTTCCGGTAGTAGAGTGGTTAGTGGGGCTTGGGAACTCAACTGGTTTATGGCCGGAACATGGTTAGCTTGGAATGCTTCATTCATTGCATCGACAATCGCTAGGTCAGCCCGGGAAATATCAGATACATAGGTTCCAACAACAAAACGAATATCGGCTGCTTGAGGCGCTTCTCGAACAGCATAATACTGGAAGGGGCCTTGCACAACGATAGTGCCGACGATGCTGCACGAATATTCATCGGTGATCGGCAGAATTTGTAGAGAATCGGTCAAGACAAGTTGACTTTGAAGTTCACTTGGCTTCACAAGCGTTCGCCAAAGAAGGCCGTTGCTCCCGGCTGATCCCGCCGCTGTCAAACGATTGTCTTCCTGGTGGAACGCTAGCAACGTAGTCGTCCCTCTCGATAGTTGCCAGACCTCGCTGGAATCCATCTCGGCAAAACGGATGCAATGACGTTCAACTTCGGGATTGCTCACAGCACCCGACCAGATATAGCCTTCTGTTCCGTCTGTCAATTGAACACGATACCACAGCGCATTGTTATTGACGGATTGCCCATCCGTAATTTCTTCCAATACTGTCACCGACTCTCCGAGGGAGAGAGTACGGTTAGGCGGATTGGCCGTGGAAGGGTCCGACCGAAGATTGACACTACTGCTTACGGTTGTAGCGGTCGTGACTTCTTCAAAGATTGGCTCGTCATCCCCTTGCGCGTAGCTGGAGAGCGTCATCGCGCCAACCATTGTCATGAGCAGTACGGCAAGACCTAGTCTATGTAACATAGGATCTCACTCTAAAATTGAGTGTGTCGCGTTTTTAGGAAGTTCAATTCACGTTCAAGTAAGGGTCGTTTGGAGCACTTTTCGCAATGACAGGTGGTCCATAAAATAGTCAATACGTAGCCCTGTTTAATGTGATAACTTCCGTCATAGTACTCCGTACTGTAATGGCTGCTCGAACACCAACTGTACAGCAGCCCTCTTCACTGCTAGGTGCTCCCTCAGAACAGCCTTCACTCCTGAACCGAGTAACCGGATTTCTCAAACGCTTTCTGGGTCGTTAATGCGTGATGGCGGCGGTGTTCGATTGAGTATCGTCTCAATGTTCAATCGAAAAAAGGATTCAAGAACCTCGTCTGGAGCGGCTACAACTTGCCGAAGATAGATAGGCGCAGCACAAAGGTAGAGTCTCGTATTCTGAAAGAGCTGTTGGCGATCCCTCTTCGGTTCGATGGCGAACATCGTCTCGAAGTAAGGCTGAAAATCGACTCCTAACAAGTCCTGCCGTGCCGATACGTCGAAAACTCTCCAGCGTGTATCGACCAGCGCAAAGTGCAGCTTCCAGAGTGCCCGTCGCACCCGGTACTTGCCCATAATCACTTGTCGCAAATCAAACGCCCGCTCCTCGTTTCGCAGTGCTTCTTTATCGACAGCCAGTCGTGGGTCCCAGTCGTCTTCATCCCCGTAGGGGGCGAAATACAGCACATAGAAACTAGCCAGGTCGATGCCGGAAACCTCAAGGAAATGGAGCAACCGCTCGACATTTTCTTTACAGTCACCACGACGGTTCGCGGCCACATTCTTCTGATGGTAAATGTCTTTATCGGAATATGCCCTCATCACCAGATTTGTGACATCGTCTAATTGCGCTGGTTGGTTATCATCCGTAGCCTTGGGGAACGGTCTCGGTACAGTCACGTTGGCGCTCCGAAGCTCAGGAGTACAGTCTCATGAGATTAGTATCCCTGGTCCTGCTCGCGGTAGTACTTCTTTCAGCGGTTCCGGGTCAGGCACAAGAAGCAACCGACGAACCCGGTCAAGACCGTCACTCATCGTTCCTTCCACCGGAATATGTCCTGGTGTTCGGTGATGAGTTTGACCAGACAGGCTTGGACCTGGAGCAGTGGAAATATCGCTACAGCGGTCCCTATTTGGCTGGGTTTAACAGCGAGCAATCGGTCATTCAGCCCGGCGATGGCTCACTGCATCTTGTCACGACATATGATGGAGGCCAATTTCTTACGGGTATGATCGAGTCGCGGCGGCAGTTCCAATACGGCTACTTTGAAGCACGCCTTCAATTTCAGTCTCTCCAAGGCCACCACGGCGCATTCTGGTTGCAGTCACCGTTGTACGGACAGTACCTGAATGACCCAGGACGAAGCGGCGCTGAAATCGACATTATCGAGTTTTTCGGCTCCGGCAGATCGGCAACCGACGCCCAACACAACATCCACTGGAATCCGTATGCGTCCGATCAAAAGGAGAAACGTTCCTATGACGTGTTCTACCGCGATCAATTTGGAACCGAGCTCAGCGATGATTTTCATGTATTCGGATTGCTCTGGACACCGGAAGGGTATGTCTTTTTCATCGACGGCACCGAAACGTGGCGCACGAGTGATGGACTGTCGCACACTCCTGAGGTTGTCGTGCTGAGCCTGATTACATCGGATTGGGAGAACGCTCGCCTTGACCCCAATCTGCTCCCTGATGAAATGCTGATCGACTATGTTCGGGTCTATACCCCGACGAGTGGCAAGACTTAGGGGATCACGCATACACTGTCGCGTGCAAGCGATTGGCGAAGCGGAGAGGGCCTATTCCCCACCTTCATCCTCATCATCACCGAGGAACATCCAACCAAGGTTCTCCAGGTCCTCAAGCTCGGTCAGTGCGCCGTCGTCATCGGTCAGATCGGCGACGAGTTCGTAAAGTTGTGCGCGTCGAGATTGGTCGGCTGGCGAGGCGTTCGCCTTCACGTCGTCTTCCCGCTCCTTGATCTGCGAGAGTGCATCGTCTTTGGGGACGCGGTTCTGACGCTTTGCCATCAGGTAATCGGTGTACCACTCCCAGGTATCGGTGATCCAACGTTCGCGGTATTCATGGTAGCCCAACCCCCAAAACGTCAGCAGCTTGCCCGGCTCGGACGGACTACCCAGCGTTACAAACAAATATTCGCCGAAGCTGTTGCCATCCTCTTTCACCTCGTGAACGACGATATCCGGCTGCTGGACAAGCGCCAGAAAACGGGCGTGGGAGATACGGTCATAGAGTTGCTCCTGTTCGGTAAAGCTAAAGCCGGTGGGTTGTCCTTCTCTTTCCTGTGACATATAGTGCCGCCAACTGTTTTCGGCGTATATTTGGGTCTTAACCTGTCTCCCCGCGCTCGTGCAGGTCTTTAAGTTCACCCAAAGTTTTTGGCTGGAAATATAGGTCGCGCTCAATCGGGAGTCCCAGTGGGCCGCGTACGGATTCCAGTTCGCTCAAAGAGAAATAGCCCATCTCCACGTCCAGTCCCGACACCAACCCGAAAAAGAGGTCGTCACCATCGAACTCGGTCGGATACCAGGTCCAACCGCTGTCCGGCGTGAAGAACTTGAGCGGCGCGACGGCCTTTAACCCCGCTTTTTCACCGGCATAGAGCGGCGGCAGCATTGCCCGGCGCTCACCGTCAAGCAGCTCCATCGCCTCTTGGGGTAGCGGGGTGATGTTCTCAAGCTGAAGGTTGGTGTCATTGTAGGAAACTATGTAAGCACGCTCGGAAAAACGGTTTGAAACGGTGATCTGGTGTCTGCCGGACTTCACCGCGCCGATGCCGTGTTCAATCGGGAGTTCGGCAATCTGGCGCATGGCCGCGTCGCTGTTTCCTTCAATGGGCAGCGTTAGCGTACCGAACAGATGGACATGGGCGGGCGCATTTTGCGCGCCTTCAGCCGATAACTCGCGGTTGGTGCCTGAAGGAAAGGTAATCAGGGGATATTTGTGGCCCCTGGCCCATTCAGCGTGAATGAGCCGGGCGAGCACATCGCCATTGAGGAAGGTCATGCCTTCGATGGGGCTGGCGTCAAACGGTGTTGGTTGTTCGTTGCGATACCACGGCATACACGTGTGATTACGATTCTAGCATGGGCGATTCGCGTTGACTTCAATGCAAATCGCCCAGCAGCCACTATCCTACCCGAATCCGGCATGTTTTTTGCGGAACACGTAATAATTACTGGGGAAGCGGCAATTTATCGAGCGACCGGTAGAAGTTCTCGCGACTGGCCGCATACCAGATGGTGATGGCCTGCTCTTTTTCTTGTACCTGATAGACCACGCGGTAATCGGTCCCTTTGTAGCGGGTGTGCAAGGATCGCAGGGCCCTGAACTTGCCTTTGAGTTGTGCTCCAAGCATGGGATTGGCTCGCAGGGTCTGAAGTTCGACTAGCAAGTGACGACGGACATCTTGAGGCAACTTCTTGAGTGCGCGCTGACTGGTGGGGACGGTGAATAACGCATACGGCATACCGTCCTAACTGAGAGCTTCGTCTAGCGGAATGCGCTGGCCGCTTCTCCACTCTTTCGCGCCTTCTTTGAGAATCGGTGCAGCTTCATCATTGAGCATGAGGGCAATGGTGTCAGCCAATGCCGGATCGGAACCGATCAGGTAATCAATGGCTTGCATGTAGTCTTCGTTAACGAGGCGTGCCATCGGCTTGTCTTTGCGCAGCACCCGAAACTGTTGAAACTGGTAGTACACGCGCTCTAGCACTTCGCCAAGCTGCTGCCTGAGCTGCATCGAGCTAATGCTGTCATGGGGTATTAATCGTTCAACTGTAATATTTGGCATAATTATTTGAATTATATCAATTATGAGAGTTACTTCAAGCTGCGAATGATAACAATGCCAGATGAGGTGGTTTGCGAATTTGTGGATTCTGAACGTCGAGCTAGACGACTTATCGAGGTCAGTGCCGCTCGTGTGCCTCGACAGCACCGGATAGAAAAACAATGTCCATGTCGCGGGAGTCGGATGGATCGAACGTAATCATAAAGTGCTCGCTGATATTTACACCGACAAACTCAAAGCGATTCTCGTCCAGACGGATGAGTATCGGATTGCCGTTGGTGAGTTGGTGTTCGGATTTTAAGCCGGTAACTGGGGCGTTCCATTGCATTTGTATGCTTGTATCATACTGCTCCGGTTCAGGACCGTAAATGGGTGGAATCAAGACGTCAAGGCATAAGCATCCCACTCTCACTGCTTCTCAATGACCCGACCGGTACTGTATAGTGGGTGCCACATTTCCTTGGCAGTCACCCCCTGTCCGGGTGGCTGGTGCTTTCTACTCTTGGCCGAGTCGAAACACTCCTGTTCGTCCTGGGCCAAGAGGTGAACAGTGGGTAGGGAGATTAATCGAAGGCTGTCGCCGCTTGCGGTGGCAGCCTTTTTCAAGGCTCCGCTTCGATCAGGCGACGCGGGCCTCGGGCGGTCGCCATCTGCCAGATGGGTTCAGACAGCACGCTTTGCGGCGTAACCTGATCCAAGGTCGTAAACCAGTAGCGCTGTTTTCCCTCGGCCTCTTCGGTGACGTGCTGTAGATTGGCCGCCCGGCCACTGCCGCTGGTCACGGTCAGAACGCGCAGGCTGCGCGTCTCGTAGCGGCGCTGATAGGCTCCGCTCCCGTAGTACACCTGATAGGCGAGGATTTTGGTTTTGAACCGCTGCGTCGTCATCGTGCCGCGATCCAGCTCCAAAAAGAAGTGGGCTTTGCCCTTCGGTGTCGCGAGGACAAAATAGCTGTCGGGAATGACTGAGACCGACTGGATGCGCCCACTCTGCCCACGGATAGTGACGTAGTCATAATCCGCCTTGATTTCATTCTCCCCTCTCCACACGAGCACCGCATACCCCTGGTCCTCAGCCGCTTTCGCGACTGCGACGCGGACGGTGTTGATCGCCAGTGTGTGTTCCAGAAACTGGAGGGTTAGATTCTTCAAATCTTTGCTCCAGTTAACCTCAATCCCCTGCTCGCTTTGAAGCAGTTCAGCACCGCGCTTGTCGAGCACGTACATGATCGGCGTATTCATCTTATCGGCATATACGCCTAAGAATTTCCGATCCAAAAAGCCGTGGTGGTAGAGCGACGACAACCGGGCATAGGCTTGGTGGTTCGACGGGAAAAACAGCGTTCGGAGGTGCTGCGTCGTCAGGACGCGGTACTCGTAGACGGCTCGAATGACACGCAGGTCGCGCTCGGTGAGCCGTATGGGTG
>Ga0351946_1074_pt1 | contig 12659 bp, 13 predicted proteins | sample BONcelT113001F15_FD_206832 | JGI IMG/M metagenome (GOLD analysis project Ga0351946, IMG submission 206832) | Enriched cells from coal bed in the Powder River Basin, Montana, United States - BONCAT cells T11 rep3 HSBNCT.T11.300.1.F15 ...
GGTTGCCCAATGGGAGCGCGAGATGGAAGCGGGTCAATCGTAGTCTTAGAGATTCTGATGTAATTTTAATATCCATATATTTATAATTAAGGTATTACTGGTGGGAAAAACACAGAAAGCCTAAAGGGGATTTCTAAATTTTTTTCTATTTGTATGGCAAGGGGAGCAACAATTATGAATAAGAAAAATCTCGTTTTTCAACAGGTTATGAAAACGATAATCTTGGTTGTCTTCTCGTCTTGCATTGTTGGGTTCAGGCTGCCAGATTCTAACCTGGAGAGGATTGATAAACCAGTTTATATCGTTAATGATGAAAGCGATTATTTTCGGTTAATAACTTTTTCAACGAATCAAGAGGACAATATCCCCATTATCTTGTTATCGGATGATAAAGCAACAGATAAAGTAGACAATTTTCAAAAATATTATCAAGGGACTTCCATATATTTATCATCACAACAAATTGATGGGTTAATTATCGATCACTATTCAAACCCCTCCAAAGTTGTATTATGTGATAAATCCAGAGAGTCAATGTTATTTGCTTCATTAATTTCATCGGCTTTGCAAGCCCCTCTTTTTGTAGAAATAATCCCCTTAGAGATTCTAAATAATAAAAATCTTACTTCCATAATAGCGGTTGGAAAGGTTCACATTGGCACCAGTATCAAAACCGAAAAACTTGATTCGTTCGAAAAAGCTCAAATTTACTATAATCAAATGGTAGATAATGCAGAAACGGCTGTGGTGATCTCTGACCCCGAAGTCTATTCCATCGGTGCAGAAGCTGCTGCCTATCATCGTGCCAAAATATTCTTCAACATAGAAGAGGGAAAAAACTCAAAAACGGAAAACTTAATTTGGGTGACTTCGCCTGAAAATTTTGGCCAACCAAATTTCCGCAGGTTATATGCCAGTGATTCAGAAAACAATGTACATGACTTATATTCCCAAAACATAGGTGTCATCACCGGTTTTACGGTTGAAGATATGTCTTTTTTGCTGGCAAGGACTTTTGCCTACCACGACATGCAGGGGGACTGGAAAGCGAATATTGTGTATGCAAGTATGAAAACTGATGAAACTTCCGCCATTTCAACAAATAATGGTGTTAAGGAACAATATTTAGGTAGAGCGGAGTTTTACAGTAACAATTTTCAAAACGCAATTTCTTCGGTAAATTATGTTTTTATTTCTTCTCATGGTGGCCCTACGGGGATCATTATTAATGATGGAATCTGGCCATTAATGAAAAGTGATTTTTCTATTCCTCCATTGTTATTTGTTGCGGAAGCTTGCAGTACGATGGATGTAGATGTGAATAATGTAAATCAAAGCATCGCATTAAAGTTGATCTCTTCAGGGGCAATGGCTTATGTTGGGTCAATGGAACTTGGCGGGGTGAGTGTTATTGGTGAACAGCCTTTTTACCACTCAACCAGTCAAACCCCATTGGGAGAGTTGGTCAGAATGGCGAATTCTGTCCGGATGGATTTTGATGCGGATAATGCCAAGGTTATATTAATCGGAGACCCTGCTTTTTATTATATGAAAGACCAATTGGATGTTGCCACTCCAATCGCCTCAACTCATGCAAGCGGTTATGCTTTTGAAATTAAAAATGCATCTAAAAACTCAGAAATTATTCTGAACATACAATCTCAAAAACCAATTGTGAGAGCTGTAGCTACACTTGATGACGGGCGAAAGATTACTTTTTTTCCCGGGGCGAACTATTTTGGGGCGCCGATGGGGGTTATTTCCAATGGCTCAGGCTATACAATTCAGATTCCTTGGCTTGGAGACGACGGAGATGTCGTATTCTTTGACAATTGGTCTATACCTGTCTTAATTAGGCGGTATTTTGGCAATACTTTTACAGGGATGAGTGGACTTCTACAAGGATATACAACAATGGGAAATCCATGGAATTTTCCGGTTGCATTTTTATTGTTTGCCCTTGTATTTCGTAAAAGGTTGATTATAAAAAATCCACACCTGATTTCTATTATGGTGGTTAGCTTGATCTTTTCATTGGCTATATTTTTATTTCTGTTTTCAACCAGTTGGTCAATTCGAATTCCAATAACAATCGCTATGTTTATTTGGTGTTTTATTTCCTTCAGTTTCTTTGAAAAGATTCAAAATTCTATTATAAAAACAATGTTCTCGTTGCTTCTTTTCCTGATTCCCTTTTTGTTTGGATTGTTTATAACTTTTTTAGCTGCGTCCTCTAAAATGACTGTTGCGGTTTTGCAAGGGGTAATTCTTTTGGGGTTTGTTTTTACTTTTCTGAAGGTTATTCTTATAAGAATCTTGGTGTTTAGTAAAAAAAAGATATACCTTTGATAATAAACGCCACTATGTGATTTACAAAGTGGTGTTTTTACAGATACTCTCTCAACTGTCTCGACCGGCGCGGATGACGCAGCCGCCTTAAAGCCTTGCTCTCGATCTGCCTGATGCGTTCGCGGGTCAGACCGAATTTTTCGCCCACTTCTTCAATCTTTTCGCGCAGTGTTTGCCATATAATATTATTGTAATTGGTATAATAATCCATTATACTAATAGTATGACAATAAACACTAACCCTAATAAATCAAAAACCGCAATTTCAATTGATGAACACTTATTGAAAGAGACAGATTCCATTGCTCAAGAATTATCAGTTTCTCGCAGCCAGGTGGTATCCTCCGCGTTGGATGAATACGTGCGGCGTTATCGAAACCAACAAATTTTGACGCAATTGAATGCAGCCTATGCGGATGGCATGAATGAAGATGAACAAAAGTCCTTACGATTTATTCGATCACAGGCAAAGAAACTTGGAGATGCCGACGAATGGAAATAAAACAGGGGGATGTATACTGGATCGATCAGGATGAACCTGAAGGTTCAGAACCAGGTTTCCGACGACCTTTTGTGGTTGTTCAAAACAATCTATTTAACCGAAGCAAGATAAACACAGTAGTAGTTTGTGCACTTACAACCAATCTTGTTCGCGCAAAAGCGCCAGGAAATGTGCCGCTTTCTGAAGGGGAAGCCGGACTCTCAAAACCCAGTGTGGTCAATATTTCACAATTGGTTACAGTGGATAAACGTGATTTGGGTGAGTACATCGGAAGCCTTTCGCAATCAAAAATAGAGCGAATTGTGCAAGGCATCAACCTTCTATTGGAACCTGCTGATCTTGAATAATGAAGATAAAACACCGCTTTGTTGATCGACAGAGCGATGTTTTTATAAGTATTCTTTCAATTGTCTTGCCCGCCGCGGATGGCGCAGCCGTCTTAAAGCCTTGCTTTCGATCTGCCTGATGCGTTCGCGGGTCAGACCGAATTTTTCACCCACTTCTTCCAGTGTGTAGTTATGACCGTTTTCAAGCCCAAACCGCAGCCGCAGGATGCGTGCTTCACGCGGGGGCAGGGTTTCGAGCACCTCTTCAATTTTTTCGCGCAGCAATTTGGCGTAGGTGCTATCCATGGGGGATGGGGTGAACTGGTCTTCGACAAATTGACCCAGCTCGGAATCTTCTTCGTCGTCGTTGATCGGACTTTCTAGCGACAGGGGCAGCCACGACACCTGCAGCATCCATTCAATCTTGTCGATTGGCAGCTCCAGTTTTTCTGATAGTTCAGCGGTGTTGGGGATCCGGCCCAGTGTTTGTTCCATCTCGTGGGTGATCTTGTAAAGCTGGCGGATACGGTCCACCATGTGCACCGGCACGCGGATGGTGCGTCCCTGGTCTGCAATCGAGCGAGTGATGGTCTGCCTGATCCACCAGGTTGCGTAGGTCGAAAACCTGAATCCGCGGTGATAATCAAACTTCTCAACCGCTTTCATCAAGCCCAGGTTGCCTTCCTGGATCAGATCAAGAAAAGGTACGCCCCGACCGACATAGCGTTTGGCCACACTAACCACCAGCCTGGTGTTGGCTTTGATCAGGTGCTCGCGGGCTAAAATGCCATCTTCGACCAGGCTTTGCAGCAGCAGCTTGCGATCTGCGGGGCAGGTGCCATTACAGCGATCCAGTTCTTTTTTGCTGGCGCGGCCATCTTCAACGCGGCGGGCGATCTCGGTTTCTTCGTTGAGACTCAACAACGGCACGCGTGACATTTCTTTGAGATAGAGGCCGATGGTGTCATCGGATGAGATGTTTTCCAGGTTGTTGAAGGTGTCCATATCTGACGCGGGCAGGGTGGGGTCAATCTCGCCCATATCCATTTCAAGATCGGTGTCTAAAATCTCAACCCCGTGCCGGCGCAAAGTCATCATCACTGATTCGATTCTCTCCGCGTCTTTGCTGACGTCTGGATAAAACTCCATCAGATCTTCGGTGGTCAGGTAACCCTGTATGTCTGCTTTTTCCAGCAGCATATTCAGGATCTCGGTGCTGCGTACGCGCCTTCCAGGATTAGCCAAAACAACTCCCTCAATATTTTTATTATTTGGCGGATGGACCGCTTTTCTACTAAACCAATATCCCGTTAAGCGTTATCCAGCGTGATGCGTGCCTGATGTTCACAGGTTGATAAATTGAGATTTTCGCCGCATTCGATACATAACCCCTGGCAATCTGGTGTGCAAATTGGTTTGATCGGACTTTCGACCAGCAAGTACTCGCGAATCACCGGACTCAAATCAATGTTGCCATCTTCAGGTACATACAATCCAGATTCGGTAAATGTTCCTGAATTGTAGGCAAAAACTTCATCAAACTCGGTGTTGAGTTGAAGATCAAATGGTTCAAGACAACGTACGCATTCAGTTGGGGCAACCGCTTCAAATTTGCCCTCGAAAAGCAACCCTTGTGGCGTCCGCGAAATATGCACGAAACCTGAAAACTGTTTTAAATCTAAATCTGGTGGTAAATGGATTTCGGGGAACTCAAAATGGATGTCTCGATGACTTCCCACTGGTAAATTGTGAAAGTAACCAACATTAAAGCGTAATGGGAAACGTTGAATAGTCAAGGTGTCGGCCGTTTACAGGGATATAATTTCAACGATTCAAATTATAGCATACCGGTTTATCGAAGTCAATTTTTTATGATATTATTCATAAAAATTAAAAGGTAATGAAATGAAACTTCTCATTGCAACAAATAATAAGGGTAAGAAAGCCGAGATTTCTGCTTTGTTCGCGGGCTTTCCATTTGAATTATGCTTTCCTGCTGATCTCGGGTTTGACCAGGATGTAGACGAAACCGGTATCACCTATGCCGAAAATGCTGCCTTGAAAGCCGAATCACTGTGCAAACTTTCAGGCCTCCTGACTCTGGCGGACGACACCGGTCTCGAGGTTGCAGCATTGGATGGGCGGCCAGGGCTGCATTCCAAGCGATATGTACCCACCGTCGGCGCCACAGATGCAGACCGCCGCGCCAAATTGCTGGCGGAGTTGGCAGATAAACCCTCCCCCTGGCTGGCGCGCTTTGTGTGTTCGGTGGCAGTGGCAGCCCCAAATAACCCCACTCAATATTTCGATGGCGAAGTGCAGGGTGAGATCATCACTTATGAGAGCGGCGATTTCGGTTTTGGCTACGACCGCATCTTCTGGATTCCGCAGGTTGGCAAGACCCTGGCGGATCTGCCCATGCCTGAAAAGAACCTGATCAGCCACCGGGCATTGGCAGTCAAAAAAGCCATTGAATATTTGTTGAAATAGCGGTATTGATCTTTTTAAACTCAGCCTCCGAATTCTTTTTCAGAATTCGGAGGCTTGCCCTTAACATACCAATTTTTAATAAAAATTATTGTCAAATTAATCTATTGGTTGAAAATTCAACAACCGCAGCCGTTTACGGTCTGGCGCCCATTCCAGCTTGGAAACGCTTGCCGGGCTGATCGAGAGCCGGTGAAAGTTGTCCAAAGGAAGGTCAAGCGCCCTCGATATTGCCAGACGCAGCACATCGCTGTGAGCAACGCATACAATCTCATCGTTTTCAGAATATTGATCAGCGATCCAATCCAGACCTTCCGAAACGCGTTTCTGAACTTCAACCACACTTTCTCCATTAGGAAAGCTTACATAGGCAGGTAATGTTGTATAGCGCTGCCATATCGGATGAGAATTGATACAAGGGAATTCCATCCCCTGTAGGTCGCCAAAGTGGATTTCACGCAGAAAATCAACACTTATCACTTCCAACCCCGTAGCTTTACCAATGATCCCGGCAGTCTCCAGCGCCCGTTGAATCGGGCTGGAATAAATGGCTTTAATCGGAAGTGTCGAGAGATACGCCCCTGTTTTTGCAGCTTGATTGCGCCCCTCTTCATTCAATGGGATACCAGGTAAATTACCGCAAAGCATTTTCCTGATTAAATCGGTTTTGCCGTGTCTTACGAGATAAATAATCGTCATTTAAACTCCCCAAATAACCATTTTATTTTGGAACGTAATTCAACAATAAGAGTTTCTTTTTTTGATCTGACCATTCCAGTTTTGAGATGCTGGCTGGGTCAATCGTCAGTTTTTGAAAATCATCAAGTTGTAGGTTTAGGGCATATGAAACGGCTAAACGCAGCACTTCACAATGGGCCGTAAAAACGAGTTGATCATCTGGCGTAAAATCCCGGCATTGGTTATCCAAACCTGTGCCCACGCGCTGCTGTGTTTCATATGTGCTCTCTCCGTTTGGAAACCTGACCATGGAGGGAGTCGCAAGAAATTGTTTGCAAATGGGGTCGGACATAATTTCTTCCCCTTTACCCTGGAAATCTCCAAAATTGATCTCTCGTAAAAATTCCTTCGTAATTACTTCAAGATTTAACTTTTTTGCCAAAGGAGCAGCGGTTTCACAAGCCCTTTCCATCGGGCTGGAATAGATTGCCTTGATTGGGAATTTACTCAAATAATCAGCCGCTTTTTGCGCCTGTTCTCGCCCTTCTTCATTCAAATGGATGCCGGGCAGGTTGCCGCACAACTTCTTACCGATGAAATCGGTTTTGCCGTGCCTCACCAGATAGATGATAGCCATTACCCCTCCTTGTTTTGCTGCCCCTTTGTTCCCAATGCTTGTTCCTGGGCTGCGCGCCAGCGCGTCAGCCATTCTGACATCTGACCCTCATAGCCCTGATCAGAAGGCTCATAAAAGTGGGTACCCAACAGTTTGCTGGGCAGGTATTGCTGCGGGATGAAATGCCCCTCAAACATATGCGGATACTGGTAACCCTTGCCGTGGCCGAAGCCTTTGGCGTCGCGGTTTCCGTCCATCAAATGGATGGGCACATCACCGCTGCCCTGGGTTTCGATGCTCTCTCTGGCCTTGAAGAAAGCGCCCGCCGAGTTGGACTTTGGCGCGGTGGCTAAAAATAGTGTCGCTTCCACAATCGGATAGATACCCTCAGGCATGCCGATATATTCATAAGCATACGCCGCCGCCGAAGCCACCTGAATGCCGCGTGGGTCGGCCAGTCCAATGTCTTCACCGGCCAGCACAATCAACCGGCGCAAAATAAAACGAGGATCCTCGCCGGCCAGGATCATCTTGGCCAGCCAGTAAAGCGCCGCATCCGGGTCTGAGCCACGCACTGACTTGATGAAGGCCGAGATGGTATCGTAATGCGCGTCACCCATGCGGTCATAAAGTAGCGCCCGCCGTTGAATGGATTCCTGAGCCACATCCAATGTAATGTGGGTGCTGCCATCCGCTTCTGGTGGTGTGCTTTCCACGGCCAGCTCGATGGCATTCAGCAGGTTGCGTGCATCCCCACCAGCCATGTGAATCAGGTGTTCGCGGGCATCTTCGTCGAAGTTAATATTGCGTTTGCCGTAACCGACTTCTTGATCGGTCAGTGCGCGGGTGAGGATAATGCTCATGTGTTCAGGGGTGAGTGCTTCAAGCAGAAAAATCCGCGAGCGTGAGACCAGTGCGGGGATGACATCAAAGTAGGGGTTTTCGGTGGTGGCGCTGATCAGGGTGATCATGCCGGTTTCGACATGCGGCAGCAGCGCATCTTGCTGGGCTTTGTTCCAGCGGTGCACCTCATCCACAAACAGGATGGTGCGCCTGCGGTAAAGCTTACGCCGGTCGGTCGCTTCTGAAATCACCCGCCGCAGTTCCGCCACACCGGCCAGCACTGCTGAGATGCTTTCAAAGTGCGCCTGGGTGTGTGCTGCGATCAAGCGCGCCAGTGTGGTCTTGCCAGTGCCTGGCGGACCGGTGAAGATGATCGAAGAAAATAGCCGGTCAGCCGTGATTGCGCGGCGCAGCAGCTTGCCCTCGCCGATGATATGTTCCTGACCAACAAACTCCTCCAGCGTGCGCGGACGCAGCCGCGCAGCCAGAGGACCTTCGCTGGCAAGGTTTTCATTCATCGCATGTTCAAATAAATCCATTTGATTATTGTAGCATAAATGATATAATTAGGACATATATCCTATAATGTTGTTTTTTCATTCCAAACTCTTCAGGAGGGCCACATGTTATCAAAAGAATTCGTCAAATTTCTAATCCGCGCCAAGCAGAACACCTATGCTTCAGGCAAACCGGCTGACCAGACTTCACGCCCGTTGTCACACGATATGCAATACGAAGAAGAGCCCTATCTTTACATTGATACCTGGTTGGGAGGCTTTCACTTTATTGGTGAAGAAGCCGTCTGGCACAAAGGCGCCGCAGTGTGGGGCATGAACTACTACGGCAAAATGCTGGTTGAAAATGTGCCTGATGGATTCAGCCACTTTCTGAAAGCCTCCCTTTCCAAAGCGCCAACAGAGGCACCCTACCGCGGACCGTCGGTATATGTTGAAGACGATTTCGAGTATCATTGTTCGTGGAGGGGCACGTTAACCTCGTTTGAAGGTGAAGAAGCCATCTCTTTCAAAAAACAGGTCATCTATCGTCTGAGTTTTCATGGCGGTGAAATTCGCGAATAGGTTTTGCGGAGGGCTGTATGTCAATTCCGATATTTCAGGTGGATGCATTTACTGACAAGTTGTTTTCAGGCAACCCTGCGGCTGTGGTGGTGTTGGAGCAGCAGGCAGAAACCGCCTGGATGCAATCCATTGCGCGTGAAATGAACCTGTCTGAAACCGCCTTCGTGCATCCGCAGCAGGGGGGGTACCATCTGCAGTGGTTCACCCCGCAGGTCGAAGTGGATTTGTGCGGGCACGCCACCCTGGCCACCGCGCACATTCTCTGGCAAACCGGTTTGGTGAAAACCGCAGACCCCATTCGCTTTTTTACCCGTTCAGGCTGGCTCACAGCCTCTCAGCGCAATGATCTGATCGAAATGGATTTCCCCTCTGCGTCGGTTGAGCCGGTTGATGTTACTGAAGAGTTGATCACCGCAGTTGGGGTTCGCCCTGATTTCACTTACATCAGCGGTGATAAATGGCTTTTTGAATACGCCGATGAAAGCATTGTTCGTGGTTTAAAACCCGATTTCATGGCGCTTAAGCAGCGCAAGGGCAGGGCGTTGTCTGTTACTGCGCCATCCTTCACCCCTGGTTTTGATTTTGTCTCCCGCTATTTCGCCCCCTGGATTGGCATTGACGAAGATCCGGTTACCGGGTCGGCACACTGCTTCCTGGGTCCCTATTGGGCGCAAAAGCTGGGCAAGAGCTATCTGACCGCTTTTCAAGCTTCTTCGCGCGGCGGAATTGTGAATGTGAGAGTAAGCGGCGATCGCACATATATAGGTGGCAAGGCGATTACTGTGTTCGCTGGCGAGCTGCAATAATTAGCCAGGAGGGATTGTGGAGGACATGATCAAATTATTGGCCGAACACCCTGAACCCAGTGCGCGTTACCGCATCGCAGTCGGGGTGAAGGGTTTCGCTGAGCAGTCTCGAGAAGTAGTGCAGCTTCGCCTTGACGTAAAAGAATCTTCACGCATTCAGACCATGCTGGCAGCGCGTGATTCCGATGGCAGGTTCCCCTGGCATGCATATCAAAAATTCAACGGCTCATTTTGGGTCTTTTTGGTGTTGGCTGATATGGGTTATCCAGTTGGTGACGAATCATTGATCCCGTTGCGAGATCAAATGTTGGAGTGGTTGTTCGATCCGCGTCGATTGAAGGCTATACCGCTTATCAACGGTCGTTGGCGGCGTTGTGCCTGTCAAGAAGGCGGCGCAGTCTTTTCGTCGTTGAGACTGGGATTGGTTGATTCGCGCGTGGAACAGTTGGTGCAGATGTTGCTCAAGTGGCAGTGGTCTGATGGCGGTTGGAACTGTGACAAGCACCCTGACGCCGCTCACTCCTCCTTCCATGAGTCATGCATCCCCTTAAGAGCCTTAAACGCCTTCTGGCTGGCATCAGGTGATGCGTCTGTCAAAGCCGCTCGCGACCGTGCAGCCGAAAGGTTTCTCTCACGCTTTCTTTATAAAAACCCGGCCACCGGCAAAGCCATCAAACCTGAATTCACCAAACCGGCTTACCCGGCCTACTGGCACTATGATTTTCTCTACGGCTTGCGCGCCATGGCGGAATGTGGGCTGATCGACGATCCGCGCTGCCAGGATGCGCTTGATCTTCTTGAGTCTAAACGGCTGCCAGATGGTGGTTTTGGTGCAGAAGCCAAATACTACCAATATTCTCATGAAGTCAAAACAGGTCGTTCTTTGGTGGATTGGGGCGGCACCAGTAAGCAGCATTTCAATCCATTTATCACGGCAGAGGCTTTAACCATACTGAAAGCTGCTTCGCGCATCTGATCTCATTAAATAGAACACATTATCCTTGACGGTTCACCCATGCTTTGATATAAGTAAGCCCGTTCACCTGCGGGTGTTTTTTATTTCTACCAATTACCTTGCCGAAGTAAATTAGCTTTGGTATAATCTAACACGCTGTGCACGCAACTTAAAAATTAAATAAGTACATGCATTGCCGGTGTAGCTCAGTTGGTAGAGCATCCGCCTTGTAAGCGGGAGGTCATGAGTTCGAACCTCATCATCGGCTCAGTTACAGGTTGTTGAGTGAGACCCATCTTCACAGATGCCCTCACTTGCGAACCGGTAACGGCTCGAATTTGGACGGTTACCCAAGTGGCCAACGGGGACTGACTGTAAATCAGTTGGCGACACGCCTTCGGAGGTTCGAATCCTTCACCGTCCACTCGACTGGGGCTTTACTCTACCAGGAATAGCCCCATCATCGGCAAGCCCTCATAGCTCAGTTGGTAGAGCGCGCCCTTGGTAAGGGCGAGGTCATGGGTCCAATTCCCATTGAGGGCTCTTTTTGCCGGTTGTATAAAAATATTAAGCGAATAAATGGTTATTTAAGGAGAGGATCATGGCCAAGCAGAAGTTTGAACGAAACAAGCCGCATTTGAATATTGGCACGATGGGTCACATTGACCATGGAAAGACGACCCTGACGGCTGCCATCACCAAATACTGTGGATTTTTAGGACACGCAGAATTTAGGGCATACGATCAGATTGATAACGCGCCAGAAGAAAAAGCGCGCGGCATCACGATCAACATTGCCCACGTTGAATACGAAACCGATGCACGTCACTATGCACATGTTGACATGCCCGGTCACCGTGACTACATCAAGAACATGATCACCGGAGCCGCCCAGGTGGATGGCGCGATCCTGGTTGTGGCAGCACCCGATGGTGCCATGCCCCAGACCAAGGAACACGTGTTGTTAGCCCGCCAGGTGGAAGTGCCGAGCATCGTGGTTTTCCTGAATAAAATTGATCAGATGGGCGATCCTGAATTGCTCGAACTGGTTGAGATGGAACTGCGTGAAATGTTGACCGAGTACAAATTCCCGGGCGACACCACCCCGATCGTGCGCGGAAGCGCCCTGAAGGCGTTGGAATCCACCAGCACCGACCCGAACGCACCCGAATACGAATGCATCAAAGAACTGATGCGTGTGGTGGATGAGTACATTCCTCAGCCCGTACGTGAGATTGAAAAACCCTTCATGATGCCGGTTGAAGACGTCTTCTCGATCAAAGGCCGCGGAACAGTAGTAACCGGTCGTGTTGATCGTGGACACATCAAGATTGGTGATCCAGTAGAGATCGTAGGTCTGCAAGAGAAGAGTAAGGCATCCGTTTGCACGGGTGTTGAGATGTTCCACAAGCTGCTGGATGAAGGACAGGCTGGAGACAACCTGGGACTACTCTTGCGCGGCATTGAGCGAACTGATGTAGAGCGCGGCATGGTGGTTGCCAAACCTGGCAGCATCACCCCGCACACCAAGTTTATGGCACAGGTCTACATCTTGAAACGTGAAGAGGGCGGACGCCACAAACCCTTCTTCTCTGGCTATCGCCCGCAGTTCTACATCCGCACCATGGATGTGACCGGAACCTGCAAGCTTCCTGAAGGTGTTGAGATGGTTATGCCTGGTGACGATATTGCCATGGAATGTGACCTGATCATCCCAGTTGCGTTGGAACAAGGCTCCAAGTTTGCTATTCGCGAAGGTGGTCTAACGGTTGGCGCCGGTGTGATCACTAAAATTATTGCCTAAGTAAAGAAGCGTCAGTCAGCTCGAATGACTGTATGGAGTTAGCATGGCCTCTAAAAAGAAAGATGTTCGCCCGGTAATCACCTTTGCGTGCAATGACTGCAAGGAGAGAAACTACACCTCCGAGAAGAATCGCCGCAACGATCCCGGTCGGATGGAAATCCAGAAATACTGCAAGAGGTGCCACAAGCACACCTTGCACCGCGAAACAAAGTAG
>Ga0351946_1075_pt1 | contig 12609 bp, 11 predicted proteins | sample BONcelT113001F15_FD_206832 | JGI IMG/M metagenome (GOLD analysis project Ga0351946, IMG submission 206832) | Enriched cells from coal bed in the Powder River Basin, Montana, United States - BONCAT cells T11 rep3 HSBNCT.T11.300.1.F15 ...
CACCACGGGCACGCCGAATTTCCTGGCGGTCTTAATGTGGTGCAGCATGTTACCCAGACCAGCACGCAGCAGGTCAAGGTTTTCGGAAGTGTAAGCCGGGTCAAGCGGTTTGCCTGCCACCACTTTGGGGCCGCCGCCGTGCATCTTGAGCGCACGGATGGTGGCGACCAGCACCACCACGGAGGGTTTCAGACCGGAGTAGCGGCATTTGATGTTCATGAATTTTTCCATGCCCATATCCGCACCAAAGCCTGATTCGGTGATGACGTAATCGGCTAGCTTGAGGGCGATCTTGTCCGCGATGATGGAGGAGTTGCCGTGGGCGATGTTGGCAAAGGGGCCGGCATGGACAAAAACAGGCGTGCCTTCGACGGTCTGCATGAGGGTGGGTTTGATAGCGTCTCGCATGAGCACAGTCATGGCGCCGGCTACGCCCAGATCTTCGGTGGTGACTGCTTCGCCGGCCTTACTGATGCCAATGACAATGCACCCGAGGCGTTCGCGCATGTCTTTAAGGCTGGTGGTGAGCGCCAGGATGGCCATAATCTCTGAGGCCACGGTAATGTCATAACCGGTATTGCGGGTAAAGCCCTTTTCTTGTGGGCCTATGCCGATGGTGATGCCGCGCAAAAAGCGGTCGGAGGTATCCACGACACGGCGCCAGGTAATGGTTTCGGGGTCTATATCCAGACGGCAGAGCTTGCGTCGTTCTTCGGGGGCTAATTCATCAGGGTCTGAAGCGGTGATCTTGAATTTTTCAAGGCGTGCCACCATGCTTTTTGTGAAATGACGCTTGCCGCTTTTATCCGCGGGCAGCAGACGATTGAAAAGCTGCTCATCGGTGGCATCCGCTTCGTGGAACATGCGGGCGTCAATGGCAGCGGCGCACAGGTTGTTGGCGGCGGTGATGGCGTGGATATCACCGGTGAGGTGAAGGTTAAATTCTTCCATGGGAATCACCTGTGAGTAGCCGCCGCCAGCGGCTCCGCCTTTGATGCCAAAGGTTGGGCCTTGCGAGGGCTGACGGATGCAGGTAATCACGCTTTTACCCAAGTGGGCACCAAGCGCCTGGCTGAGCCCAACGGTGGTGGTGGTTTTGCCTTCACCCAGCGGTGTGGGGGTGATGGCGGTGACATCAATATATTTGCCATCGGGGATGTGGTGGAGGCGTTGAAGCACTTCGAGGCGCACTTTGGCTTTGGTGTCGCCATATTGTTCAAATTCGCCGGGCAGTAATCCGATTTCTTCAGCGATCAGGGTGATTGGTTTGAGTGTGGCTTCTTGTGCGATATCAATGTCGCTGGGAACGGGTGAACGCCTCTTGAGCGGCGTGGCAGTAAATGATTTATGGGTTCTGATTTCGGGGGACATGTATAACCTCCTGCTGAATGGTTGTAAATTTGATTAAAGACGATTTATCCTGATTTAGCAAGGCTAAAAAGGTTGTTCATTGCAAGCTAATTGAAAGCTAATTCGTCGTTGCAAGTTGAATTTTATATGCTATACTCACGTTGTAATACTTTGTAAGCAATCAAACCTGTACAAATTTTGAATGGAGGAAAATATGGCTGAAGTCGCTTATTGTATGAAATGCAAGCAGAAAACTGACATGAAAGAAACCCAGGAAGTGACCATGAAAAATGGTCGCAAAGCTCTCAAAGGCAAATGCACTGTTTGCGGCACCGGTATGTACAAGATCCTTGGAAAGTAATTTGATCCTTTGATCGTGAAAACCGCACCTGAAAAGGTGCGGTTTTTTTTAGCAGTTTACAGAGAGGGTCAATTCTATATTTCAAAATCAAGCAGGGTTGTAGACTCAAGTTTCAGCAAAAATTGTTTGCGCCATAATCCGCCGCCGTAACCCACCAGTTCGCCAGTGGCACCAATCACCCTGTGACAGGGGATGAGGATGGAGATGCGATTATCACCATTGGCACGCGCCACTGCCCGAATCGCCGCAGGGTCGCCAAGTGCTGCGGCTTGCTGCTTATAAGAACGGGTTTCACCAAAGGGGATGGATTGGAGCAGCGTCCACACTTTTTGTTGAAACGGGGTGCCTGCCAGTACGAGGGGGACTTCAAAATCCCGGCGTTGGGCTGCAAAATATTCATCCAACTGATGCTTTAACGTATCAAAGAAAATGCTTTCACCAGGCAGCACTGTGGCCTGGAGGCGATGTGTCACACGTTTGATTTGGGTTTCAAGCATGCGCCGATCAACAAATTCAAGCAGGCAAATGCCCTCTTGTGTGGCGCCTGCCAGCATCGGACCAATTGGGGTGAGGATGCGAGTGGTGTAAATGATTTGTTCCTGCCGGCTTTCGCCGGGAGATCGGCGGGTGGTGCGCTTTACCGAATCGGTGAATCCGCTTAACGAGTCGTAACCAGACTCAAAGGCAGTTTCGGTGACGCTTTCACCCGTTTTAAGTCTGCCGAGGGCTAACCCAATGCGCAGAGAACGCAGGTAAGCCTGAAAGGTCATGCTGTGGTTCTTCTTGAACCAGCGGCTTACCCTGGCTGGATCCAATCCGCGCGTACGCAGGTCTTGATTATGCAGGGGAATGGCGGGGTTTTCGTTTACCTCGGCCAACAAGGGCTTAATCCATTCAGGAGCAGAGCCGTGGTAATTCATGGGATTGCATACTTTGCAGGGGCGATATCCATTTAGCAGCGCCTCATGAGGAGTGGACATGAATTCCACATTCTCAGGTTTGGGTTTGCGGGCTGTGCAGGTAAAACGGCAGAAGATACCGGTGGTTTTGACGCATACCACGGCGATCCCCTCAAAGCTGCTGTCTCGTTGAAGGAGTGCTGAATAAAGTGTGTCTGAATTGAAAGTTATTTGATTCATGGTTGATCCTGTTTTTCTGAAATGGCAAATTGGTTATTTTGAACTTCATTTTGCCATTCTTCATGAGAGAAAACAACCGAAAAATGGTCAACCATTTTTTTGAATTAAAGAATAGATCAGTTCAATTTTGAACTGAGGCTGGCTGACCATGATTTGATCGCATTCCAATCGCGGTGGTCACCTTGCTTCCACACGCCGAGCAGAACGCTAATGCCAAATTTGATGCGGTTGCCCAATGACGGTATCTTCTTCAGATCGAGGACGCCAGCAAATTGAGCTTCGCTCACGGGGCTGACCATGCTGCGCACAGGTTTGATGAAATCTGCAACGAAAGGTCGATATTTCTCACCATTGGGCATGGCAAGAGTCATGCATACCAAAAAAGAGGCAAAGGGTTTTTGTACTAGAGCTCCTTGATGGGTTCTAATGAAATCCACCGCCTCGGGCAGCCAGGCAGAAGCCTGGATGGCGCTGCCCGCCACCACAGCGGTGTAAGGAGACAGGTCGGATACCGTGCTCATGGGTTTTACATCCACGACAGCGCCATTCTCGCTCATTGTCTTGCCGATAGCTTCTGCCACACCCTGCGTTGCGCCGGTGCGGGTGGCATAAGTTACAAGGATTTTTTGACTCATGATTTCTCGCTATAGTTTTGTTGGGGTTCTAGGCGGTTATTCAGTATAATTTTAATCAGGCTTTTACACGATATTACGCAAAAATACTTTACCATTATAAATGTTTATTAATCCAATCAGGTCTCACCTGATTTCAAATTGTTCATGATTGTTCAATCGGGAGAAGGAAAAATGGCCAATAACAGTATTCGTAAGGTAGCAATTGCCACTGGCGGCGGGGATGCACCCGGATTGAACGCGGTGATTCGCGCGGCGGTGCTGGCAGGGTTAGCCCGCGGATGGGAGATGTACGGTATTCGCGACGGGTTTAACGGTTTGATGACGCCTGAAAAATACGAAGATGGCGGTGTGATCTCTCTGACACGGGAAAGAGTACGCGGCATCACCCACCTGGGGGGCACGATCATCGGCACTACCAATCGGGGCAATCCATTTCAATATCCTGTTAAAAACGCAGATGGAACCTTTACCGAGATTGACCGCTCGGACGAACTGGTGCGTTCTTTTGCGATGCATGAAATTGATGCGCTGATCTCGGTGGGCGGCGACGGCTCAATGACGATTGCCAGTGCATTGGCTGAAAAAGGTGTGCGTGTAGTGGGCGTGCCTAAAACGATTGACAACGACCTGGATCAAACTGTAGTGACATTTGGTTTTGATACCGCGGTAGGGTTCGCGGTGGAGTGTCTGGATCGCCTGCATACCACTGCCGCAAGCCACCAGCGCGTTTTGATCGTTGAAGTGATGGGGCGCTATGCAGGCTGGATCGCATTGGAAGCCGGGGTGGCCGGTTCGGCAGACGTGGTGCTGATCCCTGAAATCCCGTTTGATTTGAAGAAAGTATCTGCAAAAATTCTTGAACGGCAGCGACTGGGCAGCAACTTCTCAATTGTGGTGGTGGCTGAAGGCGCCAAACCGATTGGCGGCGATGTATCGGTCATCTCAAAAGAAATTGGTCGTGCAGAAAGATTGGGCGGAATTGGTGAAATGATCACTGAAGAATTGCTGCATCTGACCGGTAAAGAAACCCGTCTGGTGGTATTGGGTCATTTGTTACGCGGAGGTTCGCCGACGGCTAACGACCGTTTGATCGCCTTAAGATTCGGGGCAGCGGCCGTCCGTGCATTGGATGAGGGTCATTTTGGTGTGATGGTGGCGCTGGATCCGCCCGTCGTCAAGTACGTACCATTGGCAGATGCCACCCGGCGTATGAAGAACGTGCCCCTCGATTGTGATACCATGCTCACCGCTCGCGACCTGGGTGTAAGCTTCGGAGATTGATATATTCGGTTTAGTTGTTGTGTTTAATGCTATTTAATGAAGTTGTGTTGAATCCGTATTTTTCTAAATGGGCCAAAATCATATTGAACGCCTCTTCCCGTGTGGGGGGAGGTGTTTTACATTCGCTGTTGTAAGCTTGCACGATGGCATCGTTGAAAGTTTTCTTAAACAAATTGATGGTGTAGTAATGATCGCAAGAAATGAGGGTGGCTTTGCCAAACTGGTAGAAGGGCGCTACAAAAGGCGGATAGACGATGGCGTCTGTCTTAGGGTCGCGGCTGGAATCAGGAATGGCAACCATGAAAATCTGGCGGTCGGGGGCCAGGGGTTTGTAGAGCGGCTGCCCCGGCATCCACTCAGGCTGGGGGATGCCGAGGTAATTGAGCAAGGTGGGGGCTATATCCATGTTTTGGGTGTTTTCGATGACTTTGCCGGCATATTCATCATTTGGGAAGTGAATCAGCAGCGGCACTCTGGCAATTGTCCAACGCTGGGTATGGTCGCTGCCCACTACCAGCATGGAGCTCTGCCACAGACCGCGTGATGACAATCCGTTATAGAGCTGATTGACTGCATTGTCGAAATCAAGAATGCTGTCAAGATAAAAATTTTCGACATATTTACCTTGTTGAGAAGTTTTTAAACGTGATGAAAAAACTTGTTTGGTGGGATAGTACTTTGGCCCATGAGTGCCCATCCAGTGGATGTGCACAAAGATGGGCTGTTTGCCCTGATCAAGCAGTTTGAAAAGATAATCCAGTTTTTCCTGATCGTCAAATTCTTCAGGCGACTCGGTGACCTGAATGAAGGGATTGGTCATGTTTTTGATGTAAAAGAGATGTTCCAGGCGATCCGAGATACGCGAATAAATCTCGCGCATGAAATAATAATTATGGGTTGGAAAGAGTTTGGCAAGATTTGACTGGATCTTATTGCTGACAGGTGATTCACCATTTGCCTCTTTGAATGCATCCTGGAAGTTGATGCGGTAGGCGTCGGCGTAGTAGGTGAAATTTAACTGGACGGTGTAGTAGCCATAAGTTTCAAGAATGCCAGGTAAATGCTCGTAAGCATCTTTGTTTTTAAGGATGTCGGTGGAAGCGAGGATGCGGGTATCTGCTGGATACTTGCCAGTAAGGAAGGATGTGGTCGAACCGATGGTGCCCTGGGCGTTGGAAAAATTGTTTTCAGCCACAAGGGAGGTTTCAGCAAGTTGTTTTAAGAAAGGTGTTGTGTTTTGTGAAGAGCCGTAAAGAGAAAGCTTTGAGGCATTGATGCCATCCCCGGTAATCAATATGATGTTTGGTAATTTTTCAGAATTTATCGGTGTTTTTGTTGTTAATGGATTCTTAAAATTGGAATTTAGAATAACAGGTAACAATCCGCAAGTCAGTACGATCAGACCAAGAACGAGTGGAAAATTTCGTTTCTGTTTTTGTGAAAGCTTGCGTCTTGACTTTGAGATTGATCGAGACCATTTGAAGACGGGATACATCAATCCGATGGTGAGCAAAATAAAGCCCACCAGGTAAAGCGTGCGCACAATCCCCTTGGTGGAGACGACGCCATATTTAAAAGCCGTGTAGGTCGTATTATCCACCAGCAGCAAAAGGGTGGCTGAGAGCAATAACGCCGGGATGATGCAGAGCAAAATTCTGATGACGGCGCGTCCGGTTTTGGCGTTAAGGACGTAGTATAAAATGATTAAGGGCACAGAGAGCAGCACGGCCGCCAGCGCAAGAATGGCCGAGCCGTTGAGAAGTGCGGAACCTTTTTCGAAAAAGGAGCCGGTGCTAATAAAAGAAGTCTTGGAGATGATGAATAGCCATTCCATCAATACGTAGAGCAGTGAGGCAAAGGGGATGAGTAGAAAAACATCCACGGGGGTGAAACGGGCATGCTTGATCAGATGGAGCAATGATTTCATAGGGGCTCTTTGTGTTGAGGTGGTGATGCAGAAACAAGGTCTATTTTACTCTTTAATCAGGGGGGTGAAGGGTGTTATTCTTGTTCTTATTACATAAATCTTGTAACGAGTTAACCAAAATAATCAAACGGGGCAGGGTGTTGATCTGCGCGTAGATATTCGGCGCCATTAATTTCAAAGATACCAATGCAAATTCGATGATAGGCACCATCCTGGGTGAAAACGGTGTTGCCTTTTTTGATGAGATTTAGGATTTCTTCTCTGGAATATAACTTTGAAGGAAGAAAAGAATTATGAAATAAATCTGTCTTGTAACCTTTTAAGAAATTCACAGTTTTTTTATTCTCATTGAAGTAAAAATCGCAAATGTAATAATAAGCCATAAGAAGGGTTCCTTATGACTTATTGTAGTACAAAAGTTCTAATTAATCTATAAAAAATTATCTGTTAACTAATAGTTGGTTTTTTATTCAATTGGAGTTTTTACTAACAAGATCTTCTAAGTAAAAAACTTTTTATTTTTTTCTTGTTGTTAATTTTATTATTTAGCAAACGGGCAAACCTTGATGGGGATTCCCGATGAATCTGGGACTTTGTGCTTCGCCCTGTAAGTTCCTTGTATATTTTATTATTGAGGTGGGCAGGGCTCGCAATGACAGAACAAATTAACAAAAAAAACACCCCCAAAAAGGAGTGTTTGCTGTGGGGCGAGAGGGGGTCGAACCCTCACGATGTCACCATCGACGGATTTTAAGTCCGTTGCGTCTGCCGATTCCGCCAATAACCAGAATCAATGCTAAATAACCAGTTAATTGACGATTTAATAATCAGAAATAAATAAGTTCGCATTGTCTTGAAAAATAATAATCAGAATTGCTTGCCTGCTTTACAAGTTTTTCAGTAATTGAAGTCAATTTCTCGGTTTGAGGTTATTTTGGTTTTCTATAAGTTACTTTATGGCGTGCCCTTTTCTTTCCTAAAAGGGCAAGTGGTAAGAATAGAAGCCCTAGACAACCTGTTTTAAGACAGCCATAACCTTGGTCAGATATTTCAGTGCTCATGACTTCCCATCCCTGCTTTTCCATGGCTTTTATACCTCTTTTCATAGCTCCTTCACTGTTATAAAAACAGACTGTAGTGTTATATGAAACAGGGATGGGGTTTTGAACTATTGGTTGATATATCACCTGAGGTGGAGGCGGTGGAGGAATATATGGTGGGGGTGTTTGACTAATTATTTGTTCAACAGGAATTCCACATTTGCTGCAAAATGAAGCCATATCAGGAAGTTGGGCACCGCAACTAGAACAATAATTTGTTTCTGACATTTTCCCTCTGATTCATTTTTTTTAATATTTGATAACATGATTCTAGCATAATTCTTACAAGCTTAATGGGTAAGAATTATCAATCTTTAATAAAAACGATCATATTGGGATTCTGTTTAAATTTGCAAGGCTCGCAACACTAGCACTCCCCGGCACGTGCAGCCAGTGCAAGTGTGACAGTGCATACACAAAAAAACACCCCAAAAAGGAGTGTTTGCTGTGGGGCGAGAGGGGGTCGAACCCTCACGATGTCACCATCGACGGATTTTAAGTCCGTTGCGTCTGCCGATTCCGCCACCGCCCCAACGCATGTTCAATTTTATCGCATTTGAATGCATCGTCAAGTGAAAAAGGGTGTTTGTGTGCTTATTTGGCCGCATCTTTTTTGATGCGCGCCCAAACAGAGTAAAAATGCACCAGTGGGGATGAGATTCTGCCCATAGGCTGTGCACTGCGCATGGCAACGCGCAAAGAATCGGCGTCGTGGAATTCGGGCAGTTCGGTGTAGCAGCGGCCAATCTCGTTTTGGTGGTGTCCGTCTGAGCCGGCATTGCCGGGCAGATTGTGGCTTTGGGCAAAGGCAAGCGCCAGTTTGTTGTAGTTGGCGTCAATCACGCGTGCGTTAAGCACTTCAACTGCGTCAAGCTGCGGGGCGAGCCATTCGAGTGTCTCCAGCGGCCAACCCGAGCGCTGCGGATCAAAGGGGTGCGAAATGCTGATGAAGGCGCCCTGATCTTTGAGGCGTTTGAGCGCTTCTTGTGGTTCAAGCCGTTTGGGCAGGGGGATGGTGACAAAGGCAGCCAGAAATTCACCCTGGGTGGTTTGAATTTCTTCACCCACGATGATCAGATCGGGGGCCATGCGCCAGGCCTCAAGCGCGCCTTCAATCGAGTTGTGATCGGTGACCACCAGTTTGTCCAATCCGCGTTTGCGCGCGGCCTGGATCAAAGCGGGGATAGGGGTGAGACTGTCTGATGAGTGGTAAGTATGGCAGTGAAAATCAACCTTCAATGATGCGGCCTTCCTGGCTTTTGATACCGAGTGGTTTACCGGCAAAGGACCAAAGTGCAAGACCGAAAATGAAGGTAACCCAAAAAGTAGCCAATCTGAAGAGAATAGTGGCTGCCACGGCTTTTTCGGGTTGAAAATGCAGCAACAGGGTGAGCAGCAAGGCCATGGCGACTTCCATCACACCCAATCCGCCGGGCAGACGGCTGGCCAGGCTTACTGTGGTGGCGAAGGCAAAAACCAGGATGGATGTGGCAATCAACGGCAGTGAGGGAGCGAATCCCAAGCCTAGTAATATAAAGAACAGTGCAGCGCCTTCGGCTGCCCACGATAGAATTCCAAGAACAAACGAAATCGCCATATTGCCGATGGTAAACAGCGCCGGGTTGGCGTCGATACATTCGCGTAATTGCGGTATGACCTGTTTCAAGATGGGGACTTTGCTGCTGATCACAGACGGTCCGCCTTCTGGTTGAGGAATCTTGAAGTAGACCAACAAACCGAGAAAAGCTAAAAAGAGGCTGAGAAACAATGGCCAGAGCGAAGGATAGGCGATGGTGCCGATGACCATCAGAACGAACACACTTAAGCCATCAGAGATTTGTTCCACCATGAATACCGAAACGGCGCGTTCTACGGGGATCCCCGAACGTTTAAAAAGCCAGATACCTTTGAATGATTCTCCCACCCGGGTGGGGGTTACCGAAAGCGGCAGACAAACCATGAATAACACCATGGATTCAAGAAAGTTGACGTTGCGTACGCCGGATGTATGAAAGTTTACGGCGCGTTTTAGAAAACGCAGGGCTTGATTGAGGAAACTTAAAGCAATTGCAAGTAAGAAGTTGAGCCATTGGAAGGTGACAAATAAACCGGCAACCTGTTTGGCGTTGCTTAATAATGCCAATCCGACCAGGACGATTAAGCCAAGGATGATACCGGGCAAGAGTTGTTTATAAACAGAACGGGTATGCGCAAGCATGCTATGACCTCAATACTCAAATTATAAGTCGAAATTTCCTGAATTGTCCATACAGGTTAGAAAGGAATAAAAAATGTTTTTATCTTCTGCGCCTTTGCCATAATTTTGCCAGAACAAATCACATTTCATATTAATCCCCGGTTGCATAATATGCAGGTCTTTGTATAATAAGAGTAATTGAGTCTTATTTATTATTATCACTTAAGGAGTATATTTATGAATCGGAAAACACGCTCCATTTTGGCAGGTTTATTGGTTTTGGCTCTGGTCAGCCTGGCTTGTGGCATTTCAATTCCAGGCGGAACAGCCATTGATACTGCGGCAACATCCGTGGCAGGGACGGTGAATGCATTGGCAGGTACGGCAGAAACGCTCATTACTGCCATACCGCACGACATTACAGTAACCCCCGGTGAAGCGTTGCCGACACTGCCGGCCCTGGTTGAGGCTGCACCTCTGCGGGTGAGTTTTGCGGCCCCCGATGGCAGCCTTTATACCTGGGCTGATGGCATGGGGGCACCGGTCATGTTGATTGGCCCGGAAAATATTTGCTGTTCTTATGTTTCGCCCGACGGATCAATGATTGCCTTTCAACGCAATATAAATTATCAATTCGTATCTCTTGAAGTGATCAACTCTGACGGCACCAACCGCCATACGCTGTTGGATTCTATCTCGATCGCAGCTATTCCGAGGCCAGAGGGTGCCATAGGCACTGAACCAAGCCAGATAGTCTGGATTCCAGGCAGTCATACACTGGCAGTAAAGATGCGACATACTTTTGAAGGTCCAGGTCTTTTCATTAATTCGAATCTTTTTCTAATTGATGCCATAAGCGGAGAGAGATCAACTTTATTCAATACGGGTGCCAATACATGGCAGATGGTTTGGTCGCCTGACGGTTCGAAGGTTGCAATTTCAAATCCTGAGGGGATAGGTATTTATTCAGCAGACGGAACCCTCATTGATAATTCGGTTTTAGTGTATCCCTTCATCAACACGGCATCTGAATATGCCTGGACGGCTTATCCGATTTGGTCGACAAATAATTCAACATTAATGGCGCAAACGCCGCCGCAGGATCCGTTTTTTGCCAGCGGCATTGAAGGTTATTCTTCTGTCTGGCGAGTTGAAGCCGATGGTTTATCTGGAGAAATGACCTATCAAGGGCCAATGGACTATCGTATGCAAGGCGATTCAGGAATTTCTCCGGATTTGACAAAAATGGCTTATCTGGCACCGGCTGAGCCTTCAGGGGACGGCATCTATAACCTGATTGTTTCTACAGTGGATGGCAGTGGAAGTGTGGTGGTGGCAAGCGGACAATTTCAGGTGAGCCCGGTCTGGGCCACTGACAGCACACATTACTTTTACAGTCTTGGATACTTGCCTGCCAGCACTCCCTACATTGGTGTGGTGGGCGGTTCACCCATTGCTGTGTTTGATTATAACAACCCTGTCTGGGCCCAATGGGTGGATGCATCCCGTTATCTGGTTGTAACCAACAATGACGGCCTCTGGCGTTTACTGCTGGGAACAATGGGTGCTCCGACCGGATTAATTTATGAAAGTATTGAGAGTTCTTCAAACGCATTAACCTTTTCTGTAAATCGATAAAATATAAAGACACAAAAGACCAGGGAGTGTTCACTCTCTGGTCTTAATCCCCCTTGACGAAAGGCGCTTTATTGAGGTTATAATCCTGAATGCGTTGATATTTAAGGCGCTTTAGCATACAGGAGTATATTCATGTCTAAACACCTTTCACAAAAAATCTTCACGGTATTGTTTTTAGTTATCTTTAGTCTGAGTGCTTGCCAGACCGCAACCCCAGACCCGGTGACTACCGAGCAGACCATGCAGGCGGCTGTGGCGCTTACGCTTACGGCGGCACCAACCCTTACACCAATACCAACCGCGACCAGCACGGTGACCCCGACTGCCACACCCACACCTGTACCCGTGGTTTATGGGCCAACGAACTTTCCGGCGAATGTAAACCCACTCACCGGATTGGAAGTGGACGATCCTTCGATTCTGGATCGGTTGCCAGTCATGGTAAAAGTGGCCAATCAGGCTGCGGCACGTCCGCATGCAGGGTTGACCAATGCGGATATTGTTTTTGATTATTATGTCGGCAGCGGCCTTGACCGCTTTGTGGCACTGTATTATGGCAAGGATGACACGAAGGTTGGATCTGTACGTTCAGGACGTATGGTCGACCGCTTTCTTGTGCGTATGTATAACGGTATTTTGGCAATGGTTTCTGCGGATGAGCGGGTGCTAACCCCCATCCTGTCCACGCTTGGTGGAAGGGTAATTCTCAATGAACACTGCGATGATACCTACCAGGCGATCTGCCGCCTGGGGGCAGTAACTGATGAATCATCAGTTTTTGCAGACACAGCGCAAATGTCAGCGTATTACACGAAACGAAATGCCGCAGATAATGTTCAAAAAAATCTGGATGGAATGGCTTTTGCAACCATTCCCCCTTCAGGGGGCGTGCCGGCTAATGAATTCACGATGCATTTTGGCAAGAATATCAACCAACAGTGGATTTATGACCCAGCGACTAAAAAGTACATGCACTGGATT
>Ga0351946_1076_pt1 | contig 12438 bp, 13 predicted proteins | sample BONcelT113001F15_FD_206832 | JGI IMG/M metagenome (GOLD analysis project Ga0351946, IMG submission 206832) | Enriched cells from coal bed in the Powder River Basin, Montana, United States - BONCAT cells T11 rep3 HSBNCT.T11.300.1.F15 ...
CTTTGGCGGCTTTAGGCAGGCAGGCCAATATCTCGGAGGCAAGTGTTTCATCCTGCATGGCCTGATACAGCGCTTCTGCTGCTGCGGCGAGATCCAGGTTGGCGGACTCCACGCTCCAAAAGGAGGAGATCCTTTCGAGCATATCCAGGTCATAAGACTGAAGCATTTTTTTGAGGGCAGGCATGGTTTTCTCTTAACACTAGGCTATTCGCATTATACTAAATCCTGGTTGGATGGATGTGAAACCTGTTTATTATTAAGACTATATTCAACATCCTTAATAACCATATTTTCTTAAGGTGATTCGTATTCGTTTTTAATATAAAATTGAAAACGAAGAAAACGAATCCAGATTCACTACGAAAAGGTCATATTTTATTAATTTGCAGAGATTCGTATTGATTCATATTTATGTACGAATATTTTAGAAATACCGGTAAATATTTAAGATAACAATCAAACCTGTTTTCAATAGAGGAGTCATAATAAAAGCGACTTTTTGTAGAAAATATATTCTAGTTTAAGTATAAACCTATTGTCAAGGGGTTTGGCAAAGGATTTCGAGTGTTCGCTATATGGTGGGGCAACGACCCCTCCACAAACAGGTTATTTGGAATTGATCAATGGGTCGTTGACCACACCCTACAAGAGCTTCACAAAATCGGGATTCTGGAATGCACTGTAGGTTCCTGGGGTTCATTATAAAGCTAGACCCCCGCGGTTTGGTTATCGAGACTTCCTCTGTCCAATCCAAACCGCGGGGGTCTGCAATTCATTACAATAATCAAGTAATTTGTTTTATGGTGGGGCAACGACCCCTCCGCAAACCGGTTAATTTGAATTGATCAATGGGTCGTTGACCACACCCTACAAAAATATTTGATTCAAGCTATTGAGTTGAATTGACGGGTTAATGTCATACAAGTATAATTTTTAAGTTAGATTCTCCACTTAAAGGACCGTATGGCCTTAAAAGGCAATTTAAAAGATTTCTCAATAATTCAATTATTGAATTTGATCAACCTGGCGAAAAAGACCGGGGCGCTTTACGTTGAGTCGACCACTAAATCAGCCAAGCTGATTTTTCGCGAGGGCAAGCTGGTGTATGCCACCGCCGGCATGGACGCGGTTCCCCTGATTAAAATTATGGCACGTTCAAAGCTGATCCCCAGCTCTACCGCAGCTTCACTCTCGGAGCGTTACCGCACGCTCAATGATATGGAGTTGGGCATCACGCTAATCAATTCAGGCTATTTAACTCAGGATCAAATCTTCACCGGCATTGCGGACTTTTTCAAAGATATTCTGCGCAGTTTGTTTACGCTGACTGAAGGCTTTTTTAACTTTGAAGCGGATGAACTGCCGCCCTCTACTTCGATTCCGCTGCGCATGGCACTTGAAGAGATCATCATTGAGGGTTCGCGCCAGGCACACGAACATGAAGACCTCAAAAGCGAGATTCCCAGTTTGGATGTGGCACTTAAATTCGCCGAACGGCCGGGCATCAACATCCGCGATATCAACCTGAACGCCGAAGAATGGCGGGTGATTTCGTATGTCAACCCAAAGAACTCGATCAAACAAATCGCCGCCGCCGCCAAATTGAATGATTTCCAAATCCGCAGGGTGGTCTATAATCTATTACAGGCCGGGCTGGTTGAGATGATTCGCCTGAACAGCCCTGTTGCCTCGGCACCTCCACGGGCGATACCCACCAGAAACCCTGTTGAACAGAGAAACCTGGTGAATCGCGTCATAGATCGCATTAAGACTATCTAGGCAAGGATAAGCCGTATGCAGACTCAAACCGTAAAAATAGTGGTGACTGGACCCTTCAATGCAGGCAAGACGGAGCTGATCCGTTCGGTCAGCGAAATTGAGGTGGTGAACACCGAAAAGAAGGTGACCAGCGAGTCTGAAAAGGTTAAGAATTCAACCACCGTGGCCATGGATTTTGGCCGCATCACCGTGGATAATGACCTGGTGCTCTTTTTGTTTGGCACCCCTGGTCAAAAACGCTTTGACTTCATGTGGGAGATTCTTTCAGAAGGCATGCTGGGGTTCATTGTGCTGGTCGACAGTACGCGCCCTGAAACTTTCAGAGAGGCGCGCGGCATTCTTGAAACTTTTAGAGCCTACGCACCCACGCCCTACATTGTGGTGGCCAACAAACAAGATCTTGCAGACGCCTGGTCGCTGGAGGACATCCGCGTGGCGTTGCGCCTCGACCCGGCGATCAAATTATTGCCCTGCACGGCGAAGAAGAAAAGTTCAGTCAAGACGGTGTTACTTGAACTGCTGTATGCCATCCTCGAAGAATTAGATTCAGCCAAATCATAACCAGACAAGGATTCTCCATCCATGAAGCCAAGCGTTGTTGCCTCCAATTCTGCATTCATCGAAAATGGTCTTGTCGAGATCTTCGGCGAGGACCTGACCGCAATTCAACAAGGGGCGGGTGATTCTTCTGCATTGATCGAATCTGCCATATGCGCGTTTGGGCAGGCAGAAGCATGCGGCATGTTGCTGCGCGCGGGCAGGGCGGCTTTCTACTATTGGATGCGCGAGAACGCCGATGTTCTTGGCTGGCGTGAGGTGGATTTTCGCCTGCTGCCGGCGCAGGCACGCATTAAAAGGTCGCTTAACGATGCTTTAAATTGGTTTGATGCGAATCATTTTCTCAAAGGGGAATTGTCTGCCACGGATTCAGTCTGGCGAATTGCGGTTACAGGGCTGACGGGAGAGGGTGCACGCCTGGATTGCAGCACTTTTATCGGTCTGATGCAGGAACTGACCTGCTGGGCGGGAGCGGGCAAATTCTATCCGGCCCGTGAGATTGAGTGCCAGGTGGATGGGGCTGAACGCTGTCTTTTTGAGATTGACAAGCTTCCGGCAGGGTAGTGTTAATAAGGGAATCTTTACCTAAACCTGTTACTAAATTGTTCTCAAGGTTATTGGATATCAAATAACCAGATCATCAATCGCATCCAATTTTAATGCGGTTACCATCCTGGTCAAAACATCAAGTGAGGCAGTTCTTTTTCCCGTCTCAAGTTGCGACAGGTAGGGGACGCTGATGGACACTTGGGCTGCGAGCTGCTGCTGAGTTAATTTTCGATGCTCGCGCCAAACCTTAATAGGATTCATCCCATCAGCCAGCGCCATTACAGTATCAAAAGGTATAAACTCTTCTTTGCCATTTTCCAACGCACTTTTGATGCTATCGTAGTCTTGAATGTCTTCTGCCATTTCTTCATATTCACTTGAGTAAACCATATCTTCAGTTTAGCTTTTTGTAAAAAAATGTCAATCATTGTTAAGGTTCTTATTGAGTATTTTTGAATAGAAAATGATTGAGAAAATAGGAAAAACAATGACTAGCGAAAATAAATTTGTGTATAGTTAGGTTCTTAACTCGATAATTCGCTATTGAAAACCCCCACAATTTCAAAAAAATCTGGTAAAATAAGCCACGCTTTGTGACCTAAGGCGGGCAGCAAAAATGCCGAGATAGCTCAGTTGGTAGAGCACACGACTGAAAATTGTGGGGTCACCAGTCCGAACCTGGTTCTCGGCACCTGATACACTCTCCATCCGTGGAGAGTGTATTTTTTATATGTAATTTTCTATTATAGGCTTTTCGTAACCTCTTGATATTTTGTAGCTTATAAGCTACAATAGAGGTGTGATTGAGATACGGGAAGCGGAAGAATACACACGGTGGTTTGAAGAGCTGCGCGACAGGACGGCAAAAACCAGAATCCTTGTGCGCTTAGCCCGTGTACGGCAAGGCAATTTTGGTGATGTTGAGCCTGTTCGTGAAGGGGTGTCAGAGCTAAAAATTGATTACGGCCCTGGCTACCGTATATATTATAAGAAGTACGAGAGGTTTGTAGTTATCTTATTAGGCGGTGGTATAAAGAAAACTCAAGATGAAGATATAAAACGGGCTTGTGAATTAGCCCGACAATTCCAGGAGCATTAATATGGACAATATTAGAGCGAAAACGAAACTTTGGGACCCCGCAGAACACCTTGAAACGAAAGAGGACATGGTCGCCTATATTGAGGCGGCACTTGAAGATGGGGACCCTTCAATTATTGCATCCGTGCTGGGTGACGTGGCCAGAGCTGAAAAAATGACAGAGATAGCGGCAAAGACTGGCCTCAGCCGCACCAGCTTATACAGAGCCCTTTCATCAGAAGGATGCCCTGAATTTGAAACCGTACTAAAGGTATTGAACGCACTTAATTTGCAACTGCACGTTACTCAGAAGGTGCCACAGCAAGAAGAATTAGTTGCCTAAGAGATAAGAGGAGCCCCAAGACACCTGGGGTTTCTCATTGGCTAGGCAGGTAGTAAAGAATACTTTAGTCCGAACCTGGTTCTCGGCACACAATACACTCTTTATCTGTGGGGAGTGTATTTTTATTGGTAAATCTTTTCGTCTTCGGGTATGATTAGCCAACTTGCCCCTTATGGAGCTTATTGGATGAAACAAAACCGCATCATCAATTTACTTTTTATCAGCATGGTGGGGGTGCTGTTGGTGTTGGCAGGGATCGGTTCGATCAACAAATCCAAAGCGCTGAATGCTACACAGACCGCATTCACACCAACCCTGGATGTTGCATTAAGTGTCACCCAGACCATGCAGGCCATTTATAGCGCCACTGAAACCGCCCGACCAACGTCGACCATCATTCCGCCTACAGTCACACCAATTCCACCCACTGCCACGCCGCTGGTTATTCCTATAGAAGCTTACGTTAAAGGTTTTGTTGGCCACAAGCAGTATTACAGCCTCGGCTGCGAAACCAGCGTGGCGGTTGATCTGGCGGCTTTCTATGGCGTTACCATTACTGAGTATGATTTTCAAACCACGCTTCCACCCTCTGATAACCCGGATTTAGGTTTTGTGGGTGATGTGAACGGCCCATGGGGACAGATTCCGCCTTATGCTTACGGCGTCCACGCTGCGCCGATTGTTGATACACTATTGAAATTCGGCCTCCCTGCTGAGGGCGGCAAGGACTACACCTTTGAGCAGATCAAAGCGCAGCTTGCCCAATCCAACCCCGTCATTGTGTGGGTGATTGGTCATATGGAATACAGCGAACCGGTGGAATATGTTGACAAGCAGGGTGTCATCTCGATTGTGGCGCCTTATGAACATGTGGTGGTGCTTACGGGTTACAACGGCGATACCGTCCGCTATAACAACAACGGCCGCTTTGCAGATGTTCAAATCGAGACCTTTTTAAATTCATGGGGTGTGCTTGGCAACATGGCCGTTTATCTCGATTACAATGGCTAAATGAATACCACGATGATTGCCCTTCAGTTAGGCGGATTGGCTGCCCCAGCCCTCACAGAAGGCTGTTCAGGCAAAGTCATGGGCATCACTTCGCGGGGGGTCTTTCTTATTACTGGTCAGCGCATCCTGTTTGTTACCGACGCCGATTACCGCAGTCCTTATAATATTCAGGTTTATATCAAGCTTGGGCAGTTTGACCAAATCACGCCCGGTGACGACTGGGCCTATTCACAAGGCATGCTGACCTTTCAAAGTGTAAATATTCGCATAGACATTAGCAATGCCACCCCCTGGCGGCCTGAAAAGGCTCCGAAAATTGAAACCACTTTGACTGACCAATCCCGCCGCATGGATGCACTCTTGCAGCGCATGCTCGCGCTTGATCCCGGCAAAGGTTGGCTCTATTTGGCAAAGCCATCCGAGGTGATGCCCGGTTCTGAAGCTTCCATCATCCGTGAGATGACTGACCGTTTTTTGGTCTGTGTCAAACAATCTGATCTTGAGGGGGCTCTTCAGGCAGGACGATCTATTTTAGGGCGCGGCGGTGGTTTGACGCCCTCAGGGGATGACTGGCTCAGCGGTTTTTTGCTCTACTTTGCCCGCACAGGTCAGATGAATCCATTTTTGGCCAGCCTGGGAGAGGCATTGACCGCCATGGCTTTTGAAAGCACGACCAAAATCTCGGCCAATCGCATTGAGGCTGCTTGCCAGGGTTGGTCTGAGGAGTTGTTTCTTGAGGTGGTCGATTCTTTATTGGTTTCAAATGTCGAGATTAGCGACGTGACCATAGAGCACCTGGTCAATTTTGGCCATTCATCAGGGGTAGATACTTGTGTGGGGATTGAGGCGGCGGTGAAGAGTTTTGCGTAATTATGAATCAGAGAGAAATATTAAATGAAAGGTTCAACCCCCAGATACCGGAAATTACTCGCGTATTTCATGCACAAATTGCTGGATATTTTTTACTGAGGCCTCACCCTGTAGTCCCTCTCCATTACGATGGAGAGGGACGGTTGGTTAATTTTGGTCATTGATTTAGCAGTCCAAGAGAATAATACTAAAGAACACTCCCCAGAAACCGGGAATCGAAAAAAAGCAGATTCCCGGTGTTCTTAAAAGCTAACTATTAATAGGTGATGGTGGGTCAGCGCCCCATGTCGGGTGATTAATTGACGAAATGGAATTATGGGGCGTTGACGCCACCGAGGGAAATTAAAAACCCCGGTTTCTGCGAAGAAACCGGGGTTTACTGGTAACTTGAAAACTAGACGTTGATCCCTTCGGGAACGGTGAAGTTCTCGTTGGCTTTGCGGATGGAATCGGGCACATTGAAGTCCAATTCGGCGCCGCCGGCCATCTGTTTGACATAATCCTTGATCAGTTGATCCCAGTAGCTCTTGGTGACATAGTAAACACGTCCGCCGCCAAGTTCGTGTTGAACATCTGGCCAGGGGTAAGAAGGTTGAGCCATACCGAGACCCCAGCGCATCCAGCCGTTGTATGATTCGTATGTAGCCCACCATTCGGTGTTTTTGATCATTTCGAAAGCGTAGTAAGCCTTGGCGTAGTACATGACTGCACCAATCCGTCCGCCGCGATCCAAGGCTACAGTGTGGAGGCTGATGTTGACTTTTTCATTCATCACACGACCATTGGCGAAACCAGCCCAAACGCCGTCAACCAGACCCACCAGGGTATAGGGGTCTTTGAGACGATGGCGATACCAGCCAAGGATTTCAGCATAGACACGAGCGCCGACGATATCATAGAAGTCGTGATCGACTTTCATGATGCGTTCCATGTATTCCATCATTTTGGGGGCTTCATCCAGGCGTGCTTCGCGGATGAAGAGGGTGCGGCCGTCTTTCAATTTAACCGTGGCGCCTGGGAAGGGGGGCAATTTCATAGCGGGACCCTGAAGCACAGCCTCAACGTCACGCACATCTATTTGCAGGGTTTCAATACTTGCTTTTTCGGGAAGATCAAATTTCATTTTTTCTCCTTTACCAAATAAGTAATTTCGACAGATTATGCCAGATTGGCATACTATGCCAGATTGGCATTTGTCAACTTGTTAAGACTTTCAACATGCTTGATGTCATAGACATCACCAAATTTGGTTTTGGGCATGCTTTCGGCTTTCTTCATCACTTCGTCATAATCCTTGTCATCCATGAAGGCGACCGCGCGGCCAATGGAGGCTTCGCCATCCACAAAACGCCAGGGGAAGAAGCCAACCTGCAAGCGGCGGTTGAGGATCAAGTCAATATTGCCGCCAAAGCACTCGGCGTGGATGATTTGTTGGGGGAAGAGGTCGATGTGCATCAATTGATATTTTTCATCGGTGAAGTACTCTTCAAGTGACAAGCCGAATTTTTTCTTGAAGACATATTCTGCCTGTTTGGCCTGGCGGGGCATCCAGGTGCGGATGATGGTGTTCATGGGGTGATCTGCAGAACCGCAGTCCACGGCGATCCAGCGCAGTTTCATCTTCTTGGCCCAATCGGCGAATTCCTGATCAGGGCCTGGATGTTTGACCATGTAACGAATCTCATCGGCGGTGGGTTGATCCCAGCCGAAGTGATGGTAACCGGTGTGGATGACCAGAATGTCGCCTTCTTTGACTTCCACGCGGTCTGTGATCATCTTGCTGGTGTAAATGTCATAATCACCGCAGACGTCGCTCAAATCAACGATGGCGGCATCATGGACCAGGTAATCGAGGGGCAGTTGCGCCATATCACGGCCAGGGGTGTAGAAATGGATTTCTCCATCCAGATGGGTGCCCAGATGATTGGAGTGGGTCAAAATCTGTCCATTGGCGCCATTGGGGGCTAACCGTTTGAAATATTTTACTTGTAAGGGCTCATAGGTCGGCCAGGCGGGAGTTCCAATTCCTAACGGGATGGTAAGGTCAAGAAGTTTCATTTTTTCTCCTTTTTGTTTATACGATATTCTAAATCAACTGGAGAATCCTCCAGATGGAAGAACCTACATAACACCGGCAATTACTGCCAGTACAACACCACCGGCGATTACGCTTCCTAATTGCCCTGCAGCATTTGCACCCATAGCGTGCATGAGCAGATGATTATCTGTATCATATTCCTGTCCAAATTTTTGCACAATACGTGCAGACATCGGGAAGGCGCTGATACCGGCTGCGCCAATCAATGGATTGAATTTTTTGCCAGAGAGAACATACATTAACTTGCCCAGCATGACGCCGCCGAAAGTATCCAGTACGAAAGCGAACAAGCCCATGCCAAGGATAAGTAAGGTGGTTGGTTTGATAAATGCGACACCTTCCATGGTTGAGCCGATGACCAGACCGAGGAAGAGCGTGGTCAAGTTGGCCAATTCATTTTGTGCAGCGTCATTCAAACGTTCAACCACTCCACTCTCGCGGATCAGGTTGCCAAACATGAGTGATGCGATCAAGGGTGAAGCTTTGGGGGCGATTAAAGAAACCACCACAGTTACACAGATCGGGAAGAGGATTTTAACAGTTTTTGAAACTTCCTTGATTGTGTAAGGCATACGAGTGGTTTTTTCTGCTTTAGTGGTTAACAGTCTCATAACAGGGGGTTGAATGATAGGTACGAGAGACATGTAACTATATGCGCATACAGTGATGGGACCCAAGAGATGAGGCGCTAGTTTTGAAGATACATAGATGGCAGTTGGGCCATCAATGGCACCAATGATGCCAATGGAGGCTGCTTCTTTGAGGGTGAAGCCGAGCGCTTGTGCAATCAACAGGGTTACAAAGATGCCTAATTGTCCGGCAGCGCCCAGCAGTGCCATTTTTGGGTTCTCAAGCAGCGGACCGAAATCCGTCATGGCGCCAATGGCAATGAAAACAAAGAGCGGGAACAATTCGGTGGCAATACCTGCATCGTACAGCGTTTTCAACCAGCCGCCGGCTTCAGTGGCACCGGTGAGGGGCAGGTTGCAGAGAATGGCACCAAACCCAATCGGCAGCAGCAGAGAGGGTTCGTATTCTTTTTTGATGGCTAAAAAGATCAACAGTCCACCGACGGCGATCATAAGAACGTTTTGCCATTGCAGCATTTTGAAGGCGTCTAACAGGATAAGTAGTTTTGAAAATTCCATATCAGCCTCAGGCGAACCGGATGATGACAGCACCGTAAGGCACACGTTGTCCTTCGGATACTTCAACGCTGGCCACTACACCTTCGCGGTTTGAGCGGATGATGTTTTTCATTTTCATGGCTTCCAGAGCACAAATAGGTTGTTTGACTTCCACTTTGTCGCCTGGTTTTACGGCTATATCCATAATCACACCTGGCATGGGCGCAATGATCACATCATTTGAGGCTGCGGCAATGACAACTGCCGGGGCTGCAGCCTGTGAAGCTTTTGGTGCGGCTACTTTTGCGACCGGGGCGGCGCTTTGAACGGAAGACTGGGGCATGGGTGCACCTGAATCCTCGATCTCAACATCGTATGCTTTGCCATTGACACTTAAATTCATTGTGGTTCCAGAAATATCGTTGACCTCAACATCATAAGATTTGCCATTAAGTGAAATTTGAAGTTTTTTGCTCATTATTCAGACTCCTGAAGTGCAGGTTAATTTCGAGATGTTCGATATGGACCGGGTCCAGCCATTAATGTAGATCCCAATTGACCGGATCGACGTGAGCGCAGGTATGCGGCAGCGGCAAGCACAGCCACCAGTGCCTCATCAGCATCGTCACTCTGTGGGGCAGCATCAGACAAAGTAGCCACGGGTTGTTCAACCACGGATACTTTGGCTTCTTTTTTCGGAGGAAAAAGCTTTTGAAGAAGCACGATCACACCGATAAAAACGCCCAAGGCTGTAAAAGTGACGATCAATCCGATTGCACTTACCATTAGACCTGTTTGAATATTATCCATTTGCTATATCTCCTATGGGATCAGGTCTAGAGGGGCATGCAGCCGTGTTTCTTGGCTGGCATCTGGGTTTGTTTGTCTCTTAAGAGTTCAAGGGCTGCAATCAAGCGCGGACGGGTCTCGTGCGGGAAGATGACATCATCGACAAAACCGGCACCTGCTGCAATGTAAGGATTGGAGAATTTTTCGCGGAATTCAGCCACAAGCTGCTTGCGTGCTTCAGCGGGGTCTTCTTTTGCTGCAATTTCTTTGCGGTAAAGAATGGCAACGGCACCTTCAGCGCCCATTACAGCGATTTCAGCACCCGGCCAGGCAAAGACCATATCCGAATGAATATGCTTGCTGCTCATGACGATATAGGCACCGCCATAGCCCTTGCGGGTGACCACGGTGAGTTTTGGAACCGAGGCTTCGGAGAATGCATAGACGATCTTGGCGCCGTGACGGATAATGCCGTTGTGCTCTTGTGAAACACCGGGCAAGAAACCGGGTGAATCTGAGAAGGTCACAATGGGCACATTGAAAGCATCGCAGAAGCGCACAAAGCGGGCCATTTTGTCAGCCGCATCAATATCAATAGCACCGGCCATGAAAAGCGGTTGTTGAGCCACAATACCCACAGATTGACCGTGCAGGCGGGCAAAACCAATGATGCTGTTTTGTGCAAAATTGCTCATAATTTCCATGAATGAACCCTGGTCGCAGACGCGGGTGATGATTTCTTTCATGTCGTAGCCTTCAGAGGGATTGGAAGGTACCAGGGTATCCAATTCCTTATCCATGCGCCAGGGGTCGTCAGTAATTTCGGCCATGGGGGCTGATTCTTTGTTGTTTGCAGGAAGATAATCTAATAAGTCACGAACTGTCTGCAATGCTTCTTTTTCATTTTCAACAGCAAAATGGGCAACACCACTGGTGGCTGCATGAGCCATGGCGCCGCCGAGGGTTTCTGTATCCACTTCTTCGTGGGTAACGGTCTTGATGACTTCAGGGCCGGTGATGAACATGTTGCTGATGCCTTTGGTCATCACGATGAAGTCAGTAAGAGCAGGAGAGTAAACGGCTCCACCAGCGCAGGGGCCTAAAATGACAGAAATCTGGGGAACAACGCCAGAAGCCAGGGTATTGCGATAGAAGACTTCGCCATAAGCGTAAAGGCTGAAAATGCCTTCTTGAATGCGAGCACCGCCGCCGTCATTGAGACCAATGACCGGAACACCGGCATCCATGGCGAGATCCATGATGCGGCAGACTTTTTGACCGGCAACTTCGCCGAAGGAACCACCCATGATGGTGAAGTCCTGGGCATAGACACAGACACGGCGGCCGTTGATCTTGCCGAACCCTGCCACAATGCCGTCACCAGGCACTTTATCTTTATCGAGGCCAAAATCGGTATGGCGGCTGGTCATTAATCCATTGATCTCTTGAAAGCTGCCTTCATCCAGCAGGGCGTCGATGCGCTCGCGGGCTGTCATCTTGCCTTTGCCGTGCTGCGCTTCGATCCTTTTTTCTCCGCCACCTAATTTTGATTGGCTACGAAGCGTTTTTAGCTTGGTGTTGAATACTTCGTGACCACCCTCTGATTCAGGTTTGTTTTGAGCCATTACTACCTCCGTGGATTTTTATTCATGTTTGTTCTGATTAATAATGTACGGCTGGATGTCTGACATTTCAAGTGATACATATAGCATACTGCATGGTTGATTGTCATGAAAAATAACTGATTTTCAGATGGATCAGTAACTGTAATTATATTCAATCCTGGTGCAAAGAAAAAACCGTGCCGGATGCTTCCGGCACGGTTCTCAGCGCTGTTTACTTGACTAATCCCTTATCCAACATGGCCAGATAAATCTTTTCTGCCGAGTAGGGCGGGTTTGTCAGACGGATGCCTGTGGCATCGTAGATGGCGTTTCCAAGTGCGGCGATGGTGGGCACCATGGGGTGTTCACCCACACCGCGTGCTCCCCACGGACCGTCATCCTGGGGTACTTCCACGAATGGCGTGTCGAGTGGGAAATCCATATCAGGTGCGGTGGCGATGCGGTAATCTACAAAGCTTGGGTTGGTCATCACCCCTTTGACCAGCTTGATCTCTTCAAACATGGCAGAGCTTAAGCCTTGGGCAAAACCGCCTTCAACCTGTGCTTTGACCAGCGCCGGGTTGATCGCCTTGCCAACATCGAATGAAGCGGCACCTTTGAGCACATAGATC
>Ga0351946_1078_pt1 | contig 12216 bp, 6 predicted proteins | sample BONcelT113001F15_FD_206832 | JGI IMG/M metagenome (GOLD analysis project Ga0351946, IMG submission 206832) | Enriched cells from coal bed in the Powder River Basin, Montana, United States - BONCAT cells T11 rep3 HSBNCT.T11.300.1.F15 ...
ACGAGCAGCGCCGCGCCGTCATGCCCACGCTCGCGCCCACGCCGCAGCTCACGCTCGAAGCGGTCGTGCTGCCGGGCGGCCACGTCTTCACCGACAGCGGCGCGCCGCAGTTCAATTACGCCGAAGTGCCGTCGCACCTGCTGACGATGGTCCAGGACCAGATTATCCAGCCGCCGCCGCGCCGCCCGCCGGCCACCGACGAGACGCCGCTGCGCCTCATTATCCCCAGGCTCAACGTCGACCAGACCATCATTCAGGGCGTCGACTGGGAAGCCATGCGCCAGGGCATCGGCCAGTTGCCGGACGGCACGACGCCGGTCGAGCCGGACGGCAACCTCGTGCTGGCGGCCCACAACGACATCTACGGCGAGTACTTCCGCCATCTCGACCAGCTCGTCGCCGGCGACCAGTTCCAGATTCAGACCAGCTCGCGCGTTTATACCTACACCGTCCAGAACTGGGACCTGTTCGAGCCGACCGACGTCCATGTGATGGAGAAGCGCGGCGGCCAGGTCGCGACGCTTATCTCGTGTTATCCCTTCCAGGTCAACAATCAGCGCATCGTCGTCTTCGCCACCCTCGACGCGTGAGACGTCAACAATGGCGCTTCGCGCCCGGACGCGCTGTAGCGCGTCCCTACACGCGTCTGTTCGTAGGGACACGCTACAGCGTGTCCGGCGCGAAGCGCATCGACAAACTTATCCGGTCTTAGAACTCAAACCGTATTGCGCGTCTGTTCGTTGCTACCTGAGGAGCCGTCTATGCCCGACGAGTTTACCTTTCGCCTCAGCCCGCCCGTTTCCAACGACGCCCTTACCGCGCTCTGGGCCGCCGCCTGGGACTACCACAAACCGGTCGACTTCAGCCCGGTGCTGGCGCGCAGCCTGGTCTACGTCTGCGCCTATTTGGGCGAGCGGCTGGTCGGCTTCGTCAACGTCTGCGGCGACGGCGACATGCATGCCTTCATCCTCGACACCACCGTCCACCCCGACGTCCAGCGCCGCGGCCTCGGCGCCCAGCTCGTGCGCCGCGCCGCCCAGGCCGCCCGCGACTGCGGCGCGTGCTGGTTGCACGTCGACTACGAGCCGCACCTCGACGCGTTCTACAAGGCCTGCGGCTTCCAGCCCACGCTCGCCGGTCTCATGAAGCTCGACGAAGACCTGTAATTCCCCAGGTTTTGCTTTGCATCCTCAATGCAAACGCCTCTTGTCTTCAAAACGTCGCCTCCAAAAAAGCGATCTTGCGTCCTCACCCGCCCGCACCAGTTGGTGACAATTGACACAGGAATAGCCTTACCCTTTCTATCTGACCTGCCGCTAACCTCCAGATGTCAGTGCTGGTTAACCAGGCTTCGTCTGTGGTCCAGTCATCAGTTCGTTACGATCGGCGCGCCAACGGTGGCGCTGAAAACTTCACCGAGTGACCGATCTCTGGCCTGGCTTTTCCTTGAACGGTTGGAGGCATGTAATGTCGGACTCGCGAACAGAGCCTATTTCGATTCAGGCCGCTGCCAGGACGGTCAGCCGCATTGCGTCCATCGTAGTCGCTGCTCTACTGGCGTGCGCCCTCGGTCTGATCGGCATCCTTCGGCTGTTCAGCCCGGGAAGACCGAAGCCGTTCGACGACGAAACCGGACATCCGCTCCCCGGCAGCATTTCCGAGAAGATTCACGTCGATATCAACGGTGTGCAGCAGGGGATGTTTATCCGGGGGAAAGACGTAAATAACCCGGTCCTGCTATTCGTTCACGGCGGACCCGGTATGCCCACCTACTTTCTGACCGACCGTTATCCGACAGACCTCGAAGAATACTTTACCGTGTGTTGGTGGGAGCAGCGCGGCGCGGGCCTTTCGTACCGCGAAGACCTGCCGCGAGAGACCCTGACGGTAGAGCAATTGGTAGCCGACACGCTGGAGGTGACGCAGTACTTACGTCAACGTTTCGGAAAAGAAAAGATCTATCTGATGGGCCATTCGTGGGGAAGCTATATCGGCATTCAGGCGGCGGCGCGGGCGCCGGCGCTGTACTATGCCTATATTGGCGTCGCTCAGGTTACGCATCAGCTCGAATCCGAAAAGCTGGCGTATGACTACATGCTTGAGCGGTTCAAGGCGAGCGGCAACCGAAAAATGGTGCGCAAGCTTGAAGCAGCCCCCCTCACGCTTCCCGACGCATTGCCGCGCGCCTACGACTTGCTGCGCGACGAGGCCATGCACACGCTGGGCATCGGCACGACCCACGACATGAAATCGGTCATCACCGGCATCTTCCTGCCATCGTGGTTCAGCCGGGTGTACACGTTGACCGAAAAAGCCAATCTTTGGCGCGGCAAGTTCGCTTCCAAGTCGATTTTGTGGCACAAGTTCATCGGCACGGATCTGACCCAACTGGTCACCGAACTCGACCTGCCCGTCTATTTCTTCCACGGGCGATACGATTACACCGTATCGTATCGGTTGGCACAGGACTACCTTGAGAAGCTGACAGCGCCCTCAAAAGGCTTTTACACGTTTGAGCAGTCGGCTCACATGCCTATCTTTGAAGAGCCCGCCAGAACGCGGACCATCCTTGAGAACGATGTCCTGTTCGGAGTTACGCTCCTGGGTGACGACACGGAAGTGCTGTCTCCTACCCCTTAGGGCCACGTAATTGCTCGACGACCTCCAACGCCGTACTTCTGCTGTGCGCCGTCGTGGTTCGCGGCTTCGGCCTGACCGCACATTGAGTCAGCAAGCGCTCGTTTTCGGGTGCAGGCAAAGGTTGTCAGTGAATTTGTTGACAAGTGAGTAATCGGCGGCTACAGCGCGGAACCTCACCCCCCGACCCCCTCTCCATCGCAAACTACAGCGATAGAGAGGGGGAGCCAGACACGGTACTGACCTGTTAAGACAATCTGGTCCCCCCTCTCCAAATTGAACTGCAAATTTGGAGAGGGGGTTAGGGGGTGAGGTTCCGTGGGCGCGACGCAACCGCCCCTGCTTGTCATGCTGTCAAACTTTTCCCTGACAACCTTTGCATGCACCCTTGTTTCCCCCTTGCAGGCGCGCGCGATAGGGCTATAGTTATCGGCGTGTTGCCCCCCCATGCGGGCTAGATCAAGGACAGAACCATGTCGAAGCGTAAGACACGCGAGGGAGCGCCCAACCTCCCACAGGAAACGCTGGAACGCGCCCGCCGTCAGGCCGCCGTCGATCGTGGCGAGCTGCCGTCCGAGCCGGAGCAGGTCGCCGCGCCTGTCCCGGCCCCGGTCGCGCCGAAGCCGGCCGCCGCCGTCACCGCCAATCCCTACCGCACTGTCCCGGCCAGCCAGCGCCGCGCCGTGGCGACCGCTCGCTCGTCCGACCGCCGCGTCCGTGGCGCTCAGGTCGCCGGCGCGCGCACCCGCCAGACCGAGCTGGACGCCGATACCATTAGCGAATTGCTCGACAACCCGACGGTGTTTGTCTCCGAGCAGCAGCTCAAGACCGAGTATGGCTTCGTGGTGGCGGACCTGCGCAACATGTTCACGCTGGCCGCCGGCCTGATGGTCCTGCTGGTCGTGCTGGCGACGGTTCTCCCGCGCTAAAAACGGCTCCGTCCACCGTATCGATCCGCGCTGGATGATCGCGGCTGAACCCGGTTTCGCTCATCGGTGGACGTCCGTGGTCGCAGCCTGACCGGCTTGCGTGCGCTTTTGTGTACGCCGCCTCGGCGCGGCGCTTAGCGGATGCTCACCCGCCGATCGGTCGCTATCGCTTGTCTCGGTCAGGCAAATAGGGTTAAATCCACCGTTAGCATGCACCGCCGCCCGCATATCCACTAGAGTCTAAGAAGCCATCAGCCATGAATCTCGACTGGGAGCACATCGCGCTATTCGCCGGCCTCGGACGAGACAGCCTGCTGAAAATCGAGCAGGCAGCCCACCGTCACAGCTTTCAGGCGGGCGCGGTCATCTTCGGCGAAGGCGAGTCGTGCGCCGGCTTTCATATCATTGTCGACGGCATGGTCCGAATTTACCGCGTCAACCCGGAAGGCAGGCTGCACACCCTCAGCCTGCTGCGCGCCGGTTCGACTTACAACGAGGTCGGCGCGGTCGACGGCGGCCCCAACCCGTTCAACGCCGTCGCCGTCACCCAGAGCACCGTCGCCGTCATCGGCCACCAGGCGCTGCTTAACCTCATGGCAACCGAGCGCACCCTGCTCAGCAACACCGTCCAGGCGCTGGCCCACCTCAACCGCGACTACATCGAGCGGCTGGAAGACATGACCTTCCGCACCATCCCTTCGCGTCTGGCGAAACTATTCCTGCACGAAACCGCCTATGGTGACCAGATTTGCCACTCGCCCTCCAAGCTGACGCAGGAAGAAATCGCCTCGATCCTCGGCACCACCCGCGAAGTCGTCGGCCGCGCGCTTCGTGGCCTGATGAACGCCGGCCTGCTCAGGAAGAAGGGCCGCCACGTCTACATCGTCGACCGCGCCGGCCTCGAATTTCTGGCCACAACCAACATGATGCCGGAACTGCTCGCCAGACCGAAGTAGCTACATACCGCTATTAGCCGTTCCTCTTCTATTAGTACAATTGCGGAACTAAACCTTTCGTTGCATTTCTCTGCGCAACGATCTCCGTGTCGTATAAGATACTATTATGGGGGAAATAGAAGTCGTTAACGATAGCATCCCGATTACGGCAATTTGACTGGGTTTGGCATATTGAAACACATCACTAAAACTAGAGAGGGTCGTTCCAAGGATTACGTATTGCGCATTTCCCATCACAGAAGCATAAAAGTTGAATAGCAATCCAAAGAACCAAATAATCTTGAAGCACGTAAATGCGCAACCGCCTCTTGACCACAACTGTCGAGTAAATAGGCTCAGAGCAAAAAGTAGAGCGCCAGCGATCAGGCCAGAAACATACGCAACTATACTGCCAGGCTGAAATATGTTATCTAATGCAATAGCTTGGCCTACCGCTGGAATATTAGGGGAAATACCTAACATGGTGGCGCATCCAAGCGCCGTTGTAATTAGGCCCCATACAGCCCCAATAGTGAAAATGATTGTGATCAAGTGTCTGTATGGATTACCGACAAAATCAACTACTTCATCTACAAGCACATTCGTTAAACGCTCTTTTTGAGCAGGTGTTAAAGATACTTCATTGACTACATCTTTGAGTACCAATAATGCTGTTTGCTGATCATTATCTTTAGCCATACGCTGATAACTTTCTCTAAACCATGAGATGGTATTGCGGTTAGCTCAACATCTCATAATAAAACCGTTGCAGTGAATGATCTTCACATTGTAACTCCATTAGGTGCCACAAGAATTTATTATCAGTAAGCTTATTATAAAGTAGACTTCTGAAACCAAGACAATATTACTTCATATCTCAGCATTCTCATTCAAAACAAGATTCCATAACCATAAATAGAGACACTTAAGACATAGATAGCCATAGCACGGGTGGCGCGCCAGCGCCGGGGTGAGGGGTTCGCTCTCGAATCGAGCGGGGCGACCAACAGTGGTCGCCCCGCTTTTATTCCGACTGCCTTGTCTTGCTCCCCCTCTCTATCGCTGCCTTTCGCGATGGCGGAGCGCCCCGACGACGAAGCGGTTGCGCCCTCGCCCGCGCGGCGGAGCCGCGTCTAGACCCGGAGGGCGGGCGGGGCGAACCGAGGAGGGGGTAGCCGGAGGCCGCGCAGGGGGCCGGGGGGTGAGGTTCCCCGTCCCCCCGCGCCCGCTAACCCCCGTCGCCGCTGTCCTTCACGATCGTATCGCTGCCGATGTTGATGTCACCCGGCGACGAGCCATCGGCGAAGTCGTTATCGTCGCCGTCCTGCACGTCGATGCTGTCCCCACCGTCGGTTCCAACCAGCGACCCCACGTTATAGTTCCCGCCATAGACGGTATCGTTGCCGCCATGGGCGATGATCGTGTCGCTGCCGTCCAGGTTGATGAGCGTACCGCCGCCATTGTTGCCGCCATAAATGGTCGACTGGCCGCTGTTCGTCACCGTGATGTGGTCGTCGCCGTCCCTGGCGACAAGCCCCTGGCCGCTGTTGCCGCCAAACACTGTCACGCTGCCGCTGTTCGTGACGGTAATCGTGTCATCACCGTCGCTTGTGATGCCGGAGCTGAACGCGTTGCCGCCGTAGACGGTTGCGACACTCGCATTCTCGACCTGGATGATATCACCAGCGTCGGTTCCACCGTCCAGCCCACCGCCGTACAGCGTGATGATGCCGCCGTTGGTGTAGAGTGAGTCCTCTCCTGAACCGCCGCTCAGGAACGCCGTGTCGCTGGTGGAAAGATTGACGGCGAACAGCGTATCGTCACCGGCGTTGCCGTTCAGCGTGGCGTTGCCGGAGCCGGTGTAGCCGATCAGGTCGTCGCCGTTGTTGCCGCTGATCTGGTCGTCGCCGCCGGTCGAGAGCAGGATGTTCGCGTCGCGGTCGCCGTTGATGGTGTCGTTGCCGCTGCCGGTGATGACGTTCTCGATCGAATTATTGCGCTGCGCCGCATTCTGATGCACCAGCCTATCGTTGCCGTTGGTAGCGCCATTGGCGATGCCGCTGGTCGTATTGAAGCCGAGGTCGATCAGCAGGTTATCGTTGGATTGGTCGATGTACGTGTCGCGGTCAGCGCCGCCGTCGATGATGTCGTTGCCGGGGTCGGCCACGAATGTATCGTTGCCGTCGCCGCCGCTCAGGCTGTCGTCACCGTTACCGCCCAGAATCCAGTCGTTGCCGCCCTGGCCGAAGATGGTATCGTTGCCGTCGCCACCGAACAGGCGGTCGTTGCCGCTGCCGCCTTCCAGCACGTCCTCGCCGTTGTCGCCGAACAGCGTATCCTCGCCGCTGCCACCGCTCAGGCTGTCGTTGCCTTCACCGCCCTCGATGCGGTCGTTGCCGTTGCCGCCGCTGATGGTGTCCCTGCCGTCGTTGCCGAACAGCCAGTCTTCGCCGTTGCCACCGCTCAGGCTGTCGTTGCCATAGCCGCCGATCAGCCAGTCATTGCCGTCGCCGCCGTCGAGCGTGTCTTCGCCGTTGTCGCCGGTCAGCGTATCGTTGCCGATGCCGCCAAAGATGCTGTCGTTATCGAGTCCGCCGTCCAGGCTGTCTTCGCCGCCGCCGCCATCGAGCCAGTCGTTGCCGTTGTCGCCCAGCAGCGTGTCGTTGCCGTTGTCGCCCAGCAGGCTGTCGTCGCCCTCGTTGCCGGCGATCAGGTCGTTACCCTCGCCGCCGCTGATGGTGTCGTTGCCGTCGTCGCCGATCAGGGTGTCGTCGCCGTCGTTGCCGGCGATCAGGTCGTCACCGCCCCGGCCATCGATCATGTTGTTGGCGCTGTTGCCGGTGATGCTGTCGTTGTACTGGGTGCCGATGACGTTCTCGACCAGGCCGACCAGCTTGATCCACAGGTCGTTTCCTTCGCCGTCGCTGGCGACCTGCTGGTAAGTGTCCGTCAGTCCCAGGTTGAGCGTGATCGGCAGGCCAAACAGGCTGAAGTCGAGCGTATCTTCGCCGTCCTCGCTGTTGATCTCGTACCAGCCGGTGACCGAACCAATGAACTGGAACAGGTTCGTGCCGCTGCCGCCGGTCACGGTCGCCTGTTCGGCCGCCGAGTCACCGGCGTTCACATCTTCGAACAGCAGCGTATCGTTGCCGTCGCCACCGTCGATCGTGTCGTTGCCCGCCTGCGAATACTGGATTGCCAGACTGTCGTCGCCGTTGCCGCCGTCGAGCAGGTCGTAGCCCTCAGAGGCGTACTGCACATGCAGCAGGTCGTTACCTTCGCCGCCCAGCAGCGTGTCGTGACCGTCGCCGGCCAGAATGGTGTCGTTGCCTTCGCCGCCGTCGTTCCAGTCGTCGCCGTCGTCGGGCTGCCAGCCGCTATCGAGATAGTCGTCGCCGTTGCCGCCGAGCAGCGTATCGTTGCCATAACCGCCGAACAGCTCGTCGTTGCCGTCGTTGCCATCAAGCAAATCGTCGCCGTCATCGCCTCGCAGATAATCGTGACCGTTGCCGCCGATCAGCGTATCGTTGCCATAGCCGCCGTACAGCACGTCGTTATCGTTGCCGCCGTCCAGGTAGTCGTGGCCGTCCATCCCATAGATCGTGTCGTTGCCGTCGTTGCCGTACAGCACGTCGTCGTAGCCGGTCGGCTCGAATACGAGGATGGAGAACTCGTCACCGCCGCCTTCCTCATACTCGAAGCTGTCGTCGCCCACGATCCAGTCGTCGCCGTTGCCGCCGATCAGCGTATCGTTGCCGTCGTTGCCATACAGCTCGTCGTCGTCGTCGCCGCCGTCGAGCAGGTCGTTGCCCATGCCGCCGAAGAGCGTATCATTGCCGTCGTTGCCATACAGCAGGTCGTGGCCGTCATCGCCTTGCAGCCAATCGTCGTCATTACCGCCGTACAGCGTGTCGTTGCCGCCGCCGCCGTCCATCCAGTCGTTGCCATTGCCGCCGTACAGCAGGTCGTTGCCCGGCATCGGCGTCGCGGCGTAGCTTTCTGGCGGCACCGGATAGCCGGAGCCGTCGCCATACAGCGTGTCGTCGCCGTTACCGCCCAGCAGCAGGTCGCTGCCGTTGCCGCCGTACAGCGCGTCGTTATCCTCGCCGCCGTCGAGCGTATCGTTGCCGCCGCCGCCATCCAGCGTGTCGTTGCCGTCATTGCCGTACAGCGTGTCGTCGTAGAACACAGGTGGCGGCGGTTCGGACGTCGCTTCCACGATAATCCCCGGCAGGTCGGCGATCAGTCGATCGTCGCCGCTGCCGCCAAACAGCGTATCGTTGCCGTCTTCGCCGTTGAGCGTATCGTTGCCGGGGCCGCCGTCCAGCCAGTCATCGTTGTTGCCGCCCAGCAGCAGGTCGTTGCCGTCGTTGCCGTACAGCACGTCCTGGCCGTTGCCAGAGTCGCCTTCCAGCGTATCGTCGCCGCCGCCGCCATGGAGCGTGTCGTTGCCTTCGCCGCCTTCCAGGCTGTCGTCGCCGTTGCCGCCCAGAATCGAGTCGTCGCCGCCGCCGCCCATCACCGTGTTACCGTTGTTGTTGGCGATGATCACGTCCGCGCAGGCGGTGCCGGTGTAGTGGTTCGAGCCGCCGACCGTCCGCGTAACGCCACAGGGGGGTGGGGTCGAAGTCGGGGTGTCGTCATTGCCTTCGTCCTCGCCGTTGGCGTTCGGCTGCGGCCCGTTGTTCAGCGGTTGGACGATTGGGTCCGGCGTCGCGGTGGGATCTGGCGTCGGCGTCGGGTTCAGTACGATCTGAGGCACGATCGGCCCGCCCGGCAGCACGATCGGGTAGTGCAGCGTGTCGTCGGGAATGCCAGTCAGGATGCCAAACGCGATCAGGGCTTCCGGCGGAATCGGCACCGGGTTCGACCAGTTGCCGGCTACCTGCCCATCCGGCCCCAGCCGGACGGTTGCCATGTAACCTTCGGGGATCACCACGCCATCCGCCACCACGTGGCCGTCGATGGTGTACAGCGTCATCACCTGCGCGCTCAACCACCACAGCCGGGCGGTCGTGTCGCCGCTGCCGGAGGCGAGCTGGGTGCCGTCATCGTTGAATTTCAGGTCGAGAATCGCGCCGCTGTGGCCGTCGAGCGTCGCCCGGATCGAACCGGCGTCCACGTCCCACAGGTCGATCGACGAGCCAATGGTTTCGATCGCCAGTGTATAACCGTCGGGGCTGAAGGCCAGCGCCTGCGCGCCGTTGCTGTTGAAGTTCGCCAGCTCCGCGCCGTCCGGCAGGCTCCACAGCCGCGTCACGTCGCCCGCGCCGCTGGACGCCAATGCGCTGCCGTCCGGCCGGAAGGCCAGCGCCAGCACTTCGCTGGTGTGCGCCTGCATCACCGAAATTTCGGTCTGCGTCGCCACGTCGAACAGGTGGATGCTGCCGTCGCTCGCGCCGACCGCCAGCGTGCTGCCGTCGGGGCTGAAGGCCAGCGCCGTCACGCTCAGGCCGGCCAGATTGAAGCTGCCGGCCGCTTCGCCGGTCGCCGTGTTCCACAGGCGCAGGTTGCCGTCGGCGTCGCCGGTCGCGGCCGTCGCCCCATCCGGACTCAGCGCGAACTCGCTGATCGCGCTGCCGGTCTCGACGGTCGATTGCGCCGCGCCGTCCGGCAGGCTCCAGAAGCGCAGCGTCCCGTCCGCGCCGGCCGAAACCAGTCGCGTTCCGTCCGCCAGCACGCCCAGCCCGACGACCGGGCCTTCGTGGCCGGTCAGGGTTTGCAACGTTTCGCCGCTGTTGGAGTCCCACAGCCGGATGACGCCGGCGGCGTCGCCGGTCACCGCCTGCTCGCCGCCCGGCAGGAAGGCCACGCTCCTGGCCTCGCGGTCGTGGCCGGGCAGAACGGTAGCTTCGTCTTCGCTGCTGGTCGTCTGGAGCACCACCGTCGAGCCAAGCTGAATGTTCGCGCCGTTGGCGGTGATATTGACGTTCATCTGCGTCGGACCCTGCACGACCAGCGCGTCCGGCGCTTGCTCGCACGTCGGTTGCCCGATGCCGGTGCGGAAGCGGAACGCCTGCATCGGCGTTTGCAGGTCGGCCGTCAGCGCCGGCAGCGCGTCGATGTCGCTGCTGCCGGTGACCAGCGTCCGGTCGATCCAGCCGACCGCGTCTTCGCGCACGACGCGCAGCCACGCGCCGTCGGTGCTCAGGCCGTCAGCCTGCACGTAAGCCCCTACCGGCACGTCGACGATCACGTTGGCGTTGGCCGCCGGCTCGCTGCGCAGCACCGTGTCCTGCGTCACTTCCAGCGCGATCGCGTCGGCCGGGTGGAAGGCTTCGTCTGGCGTGACGTCGTTCAATACTTCGGTGTCGCCCATCAGCACGAACACCACGCCCTGGCCCGGCAGCGTGTCGGGCACGTTGGCCTGCACGTTCAGGAAGGCGACGCCCCACTGGCTGCGGTTGACGTCCAGGACGCTGGTGCGAATGGTCTGGAACAGGTCGAGCGCGCCTCGGTCGGACGGGTTGCGGAAGAAGTCCGCCGCGACGTCCTGAAAGAAGGTCGCCGCGACGCGGTTGTAGCCATAGCAGGCCGAATTACGCCCCAGGCCGGCACACGCGCTTTCGGCATCCGTCAGCGCTTGCAGCACCAGCGCCGGACATGTCGCTTCGAGTTGCGCGACGATGGGCCGCGTGCCAAAAACGAGAACTGTAAACAGGAGCAATGTCGCGGTAAGAAACGGCGGCCACACAGGTCGGCGCATGAATATTCACTTTCGGTTCGCACTTTTGTCCAGTCTCATAATAGCCTGACTTTTATAAAAGAGGAACAACTTCCTTACAATTCTTTCGTAAGATTATCGTTTGTTTGTAAGGTCGCCTATTCGTTCATGACAACGCTCAAGGTCACGCACGCCAGGCACTGCCGGTTGCGGATAATCGCCCAGCCCGCCATCGGGTCATTGTTGTAGATCGTCGCGTCCATGTTCCAGACCACCATCAGCCGCACGATGCCGCCCACCCGCGACAGCCGCGCCGCCTGCGCCAGCCATTCCGCCTGCTCCTGCACCGAGGTGTTCGCGCCCCACTCGTAACCCGATGGCAGCGCCGCCAGCCCTTCCGGACTCAGGTAGCCCAGCTCGGTGAAGCACAGCGGCCTGGTCGGGAAAAAACCGCGATAGGTCGTCACCATCGTCGGGTAGTAGCGCGAATAGTGCTCGCTGCTGCCGCGCGGGTCGCCGCTGCTGGCGGTCGGCGGCAGCACGCCCTCGTTATAATGCACGCCGGTGCAGTCGAAGTACTGCGCCGCGCCCGCGTCCCGCATCTGCTGTAAAAACACGTTGTCGTCGCAGCCGCTGTTGGCGCACTTCCCGCCAAAATAGCCGGTCGGGGCCGGCGCGCCGCTAATGACCATCACCGCCGGGTTGGCCGCCTTGATCGCCGGGTACGCCTGCGCCAGCAGTTGCGTATAGTTCGCGCCGCTGATCATTCCCGCCGGCCATTCGCGGTCGATATTCGGCTCGTTCCAGATTTCGATTGCATCCGGCCCCAGCCGCGCCACCGCCGCCACGAAGGTCGCGTACTGGCCGTAGAAGGTCGTCGGGTTGGCCGCGAGCTGGCTCATGTTGCCCTTGATACTCAACAGCACCTTAAAATTGTGCTCGCGCCCGTAGTTCAGAATATTCTGCGCGTCGGCCGTGCTGCTCCCCTGGCTGAACGTGAGCTGCATCTTGACCCAGGTCATGCCCGCGCCGCTGATCTGCGCGTCATAGA
>Ga0351946_1079_pt1 | contig 12155 bp, 12 predicted proteins | sample BONcelT113001F15_FD_206832 | JGI IMG/M metagenome (GOLD analysis project Ga0351946, IMG submission 206832) | Enriched cells from coal bed in the Powder River Basin, Montana, United States - BONCAT cells T11 rep3 HSBNCT.T11.300.1.F15 ...
CTTATTCATTTGTAAACAGAAATAACACAATATTTAAAATTTAATCGATTATGAAAAGAGTACTCTATTTGACAATAATTGCCTTAATGGCACTAATCTCATGTAAAGAGTCATCACCTACACTTACTCCCGGAATGTGGAGGGCCTCTCTTATGACACAGGACTCTGTTGAAATACCATTTGTTTTTGAAGTTAAAATGGCAGATAATGACACTGTTTTTGAAATAATTACCGGTGAATACCGTTATGAGGTAAAGGATATTAACGTTACAGGCGATTCGCTGTTTGTAAATATGCCGCTTTTCAGTTCAAGTTTTAAAATACTTTTGACAAAAAGCGGGATGCAGGGTCATTTAATCAGAAGTTCCTATACTATGCCATTCAAAGCAGAGTCAAATAATTCAGCCAGATTCAAAGAGGCACACTCAATTAGAGGCGTAGCCGCCGGCAGATGGCAAATAGCATTAGGTGAGAAGGAGCTTATTGGCGAGTTTGAAGAGAATGAAAGCAGTGTAACAGGATCCTTTCTTTCACCTTCAGGAGACTACCGTTTTTTTGAAGGAGTTGTTAACAAAGATGGCAAACTAATGATGTCATGCTTTGACGGAGGCTTTATCAGATTGTTTGTTGCAGACATTGAGGGTGATACTCTGCGCAACATAAAGATGCATTCTGGATTCAGCACTGTTGAAGAGGGAAAAGGGTTCAGGAATGCAAATGCAGCACTTCCGGATGCCTACTCGGTAACAGGACTTAAAAAGGGATATACAACTCTCGGATTCACATTTCCCGACATGGATGGTAACCCGGTGAGTCTATCGGACGAAAGGTTCAAAAATAAGATAACAGTTGTTCAAATAAGTGGGTCATGGTGTCCCAACTGTCTTGACGAAAGTCGTTTTCTTATGGAGATGCTGGAGAAGTATTCAGCAAACATGGAGGTTATATGTTTGACATTCGAAAGGTCAGATGATTTTGAAACTGCAAAAAGAGAGGCAATGAAGCTGGTTGATGTTGCCGGCATTACATACCCGGTTCTAATTACCGGTCATACTCCAGCCAATGTTAAGGTAGCATTACCCGAACTTGATAACTTCAGGGCTTTTCCGACATCACTTATAATTGACAAAAAAGGTAAAGTACGAAAAATACACTCGGGCTTTTCAGGTCCGGGAACAGGAGTTCATTACCGTAATTTTGTTACTGAATTTACATCATTTGTTGATTCTCTTATTGCAGAATAATAAATAGTCAGTTATTAATTACTTAATTGGAAGATAAATTAAAAAGAGCGCTTTGGACTGTACAGAGAGCCTGCTCAGGAAGGGAGCTCTGCAGAGAAGATGTTGTATCAAGACTTAAGCGTTTTGACCTGGCAGATAAAGAGATTAATGATATTATAACCTCTCTTGAGAAAGATAATTTTTTGAGTCATGAACGCTTTGCACGAGCATTTACAAGAGATAAATCATCGCTGAGTGGATGGGGGCCGGCAAAGATTGCTTGGGCACTAAGATCTAAGAAAATCCAGGAAGAGATAATTAAAAATGCACTTGAAGAGATTTCAGGTGAGAGTACAACAGAAAAGTTAAAAGATATACTCTCGAAAAAGTACAAAACGCTTGATAAAGAGACTAACAAGCTAAAAATTAAATCAAAACTTGTAAGATTCGGTATTTCAAGAGGTTTTGACTACAGCTTGGTAATCTCTCAGGTAAACAAATTAATGGCTAACTTTGTTAAAGAAATAAACAACTAAAGGATGATAAATACGGATCAATACAAAGAGATCCGTCAGCGGATAACGGCGCTGGGGAGGTCTCTTTGACATCGATAAAAAGAGAGAAAATTTAAAGGAGTCTGAGCTTAAAACTCAGGAGAGCGACTTTTGGAATAATCCTGCAGAAGCAGAAAAGTATCTTAAAAAAGTATCCTCAGTTAAATTCTGGGTAAAAAGTTTTGATGAGATAGAGTCTCTTAACAGAGACCTTGAGGTGTTAATTGAATTTGCCAAAGAGGACTCTGGTGCAGACTCTGATGCAGAGGAGTGTTACAAACAGCTTGAAGAGGCTGTCGAAAAGCTTGAGCTGAGAAGTATGCTGGGTGGAGAGGGAGACAATCTGGGCGCAATTCTTAAGATCAATTCAGGAGCAGGGGGAACGGAAAGTAATGACTGGTCATTGATGCTGATGCGGATGTATGCGAGGTGGGGTGAGAGAAACGGCTACAAGGTACACATCTACGACATGATAGAGGGAGAGGAGGCAGGAATAAAATCAGTAACAGTTGAGTTTGAGGGAGAGTTTGCATATGGCTACCTAAGAGCAGAAAGCGGGGTTCATCGCCTTGTAAGAATATCTCCATTTAATGCACAGGGCAAAAGGCAGACAACTTTTTCATCTGTTTTTGTGTACCCTGCTGTAGATGACACAATTGAAATTGAGATTAGCCCGGCAGATATTGAATGGGATACATTTCGTTCAGGTGGAGCCGGAGGGCAAAACGTAAACAAGGTTGAAACCGGAGTAAGGGTGAAACACCTTCCTACCGGAATTTCTGTAGAGAACACAGAGAGCCGCTCACAGCTTGATAATCGTCAAAATGCCCTTAGAATTCTCAAATCTCACCTCTATGAACTTGAACTCAGAAAAAGAAGAGAGAAAGAGGCGGAGCTTGAGGGAACGAAATTGAAGATTGAATGGGGGTCTCAAATCAGGAGCTATGTGCTTCACCCTTACAAACTTGTAAAAGACAACAGAACCGACTGCGAGACATCTGATACTCAGGCGGTTCTTGACGGAGATATTAACGATTTTATGCGTGCCTTTCTGATGCAGAATACTCACGCATCAAACTAAAATGAGAGAGAGATGGAATTTAAATTTCACGAAATGTTCCCGTTGGGAAAGGACAAGACAGATTATCATCTGTTAACAAAAGATTTTGTATCAACAGTCAATTTTGAAGGCATAGAGGTACTCAAAGTTGACCCACAAGGATTGAGACTATTGTCATCACAGGCTATGCATGACATCGCCTTTATGCTCCGTCCTGAGCATAATGAGATGGTGGCAAAAATTTTGAGTGACCCGGAGGCTAGTATTAACGACAGAGCAGTAGCACTCACAATGCTACTTAACGCACATATCTCTTCAAAAGGGGTGCTGCCATTCTGCCAGGATACCGGTACGGCAACAATTGTTGCAAAAAAAGGGCAGTTTGTATTCACAGGCGGAGGTGATGAAGAGGCTCTTTCTCACGGAGTCTTTGACACATATACAACAGATAACTTAAGATACTCCCAGACTATTGCTCTGGACATGTATACGGAAAAAAACTCAGGCAATAATCTGCCGGCACAGATAGATATCTATGCAACAGACGGTAATGAATACAAGTTTCTCTTTGTTGCAAAGGGTGGAGGTTCTGCAAACAAGAGCTACCTTTTTCAGGAGACAAAAGCACTTTTAAACCCCGAGACACTTGAAAAATACCTGACCGAAAAGATGAAACTATTCGGCACATCAGCATGTCCACCATACCATATTGCCTTTGTAATAGGGGGAACCTCGGCCGAGCAATGTATGAAAACGGTAAAACTTGCCTCTGCAAAATATCTTGATGGGCTACCTGTAAAAGGAGGAGACGAAGGACACGCTTTCCGCGACCTTGAAATGGAGGCAAAGCTTCTGAAAGCTGCTAACTCTCTTGGCATTGGAGCACAGTTCGGAGGCAAATATTTTGCTCATGACATAAGGGTAATTCGACTCCCAAGGCACGGAGCATCATGTCCTGTGGGGATGGGTGTTTCATGTAGTGCCGACAGAAATGTAAAGGCAAAGATCAATAAGGAGGGTATATGGCTTGAGACACTTGATGCAAATCCATCAAGGCTGATACCTGAAAAATATATGGCCGCAAATGCCACTCATCAGGGAGGAGTAAAGATAAATCTAAACAGACCAATGGGTGAGGTTTTGGCAGAGCTGTCAAAATTCCCCGTATCTACATTTTTGCTACTTTCAGGAACCATCGTGGTGGCTAGAGATGCTGCCCATGCTAAACTAAAAGAGAGACTTGATGCCGGAGAAGATCTGCCGCAGTATATTAAAGACCATCCGGTTTACTATGCCGGTCCCGCAAAAACGCCAACCGGTTATGCAAGTGGTTCATTCGGGCCTACCACTGCCGGCAGAATGGATTCCTATGTAGAGTTGTTCCAAAGCAAAGGGGGTAGCAAGATTATGATTGCCAAAGGGAACAGAAGCCAGCAGGTTACTGATGCATGTAACAGACACAAGGGATTCTATCTGGGCAGCATTGGAGGCCCGGCTGCGATTCTTGCACAGGAAAATATAAAAAAGGTAGAACTTCTGGAGTATCCGGAACTGGGTATGGAGGCTATCTGGAAAATTGAAGTAGAAAATTTCCCAGCCTTCATATTGGTTGACGACAAAGGCAACGACTTTTTCAGAGGATTACTTTAGGCTGTTAACAGGGTACTCAGATAGGTTCGGTATGAATGCTTATCTGAGTGCCTTTACCAAATCGCTTTCTCAGTTCCCGTTCAATTTCGGTAGCAACATCATGAGATCTGACAAATGTCATGTTTCTGTCTAATTTTACATGAACATCGATGGCATATATGCTGCCAATTTTTCTTGTTTTAAGATGGTGATAGAGCTGTACCTCAGGGTGATTTGTAATAATTGCCTCAATTTCATCTACAACATCACTATCAAGAGAAGACTCAAGCAACTCTTTAACGCTGGGTAGCCCAAGGTCGATTGCCACCTTCATAATGAAAAAACTGACAAGCACTCCGGCTATAGGGTCAAGTATTCTCCATGAATCGCCGAGGAAAATTGCCCCCCCGATACCTAGAGCTGTACCCAAAGAAGAAAAAGCATCAGACCTGTGGTGCCAGCCATTTGCTATAACGGCGTCACTATTAATCTCTTTACCCTTTTTTATGGTGTACTTAAAAAGAATCTCTTTTGAAATAATTGACAGAATAGCCGCCCAAAAGGCAATCATACCCGGTTTATCCAGCATTTTTCCATCAAGGGCTGCAATAATGTTTTCTGCACCATTTATTAATATTCCCAGCCCGACTCCAAACAAAACGAGTGAAATTATGAGAGTAGCAAATGTTTCAAATTTGCCGTGACCGTATCGATGATTATGGTCGCTATCCTGACCCGATATGTTTACAAAAGCAAGAACCACAATGTCGGTTGCAAAATCAGAAAGAGAGTGAACCCCGTCTGCAACCATTGCCGAACTTTTACCCAGAATACCGGCTAGCAATTTAGCTGCTGTCAATGCAAGATTGACAAAAAAACCGACTAAAGTTACTTTTTTTGCGATTTTTGTTCTGTTTTCCACTTTTTAAACAGTTTTTCTAAACAAAGGCTTAAAGATAAGTGTTAAATTTGTTACTTATATATGAAATGGATATTTTTTTTGCTGGTACTTGGGGTATATTTTTCCCTAAACAGCTATGTTTACATAAGAGGACTTCAGATACTTCCTCATAATATTTGGCTTAAATTTACCTATTCGGTTTTTTTCTGGATATTGACCGCACTTTTTATGGTACGGATGATATTGGGAGAGAATATTCCGGAATATTTAGCTGCTGTTGCCAACTCAGCAGGCTATACATGGATTGTCGCAGTAATATACTTTGCTTTAATCTCATTGAGTATAGATATCATAAGAGTGTTTAATCACTTTTTTGATATCTATCCACTTTTTATCAAGAGTAACTATGCGTTTGTAAAAACAGCAACAGCTACAATTTCGGTGTTAACTGTTGTTTCTCTGCTTATATACGGAAACCTCAATTTTAACAATATCAGAACCGTTAAAATAGAGATTACTACTGATAAACATTTTCCAAAAGAGAAAATACGTGCCGTTTTGATAAGTGATCTCCACTTAAGTTCATATATCAGAGAGAGAGAGGTGATGCGCATTTCAAAACAGATAGAGAAGGAGAAACCCGATTTATTGCTGATTGCGGGAGACATAACTGACAGAAGTCTCAAGCCTCTTAAGGAGTGGAGGCTTGCAGAGTTGCTTGGCGAAATTAAAACCACCTATGGGATCTATGCGGTCAGCGGGAATCATGAGTTCTACGGTGGAGAGAGAGATGATATTTTTAACCATCTAAACGACAGCGGTATAACCGTTCTGCTTGACTCTGTTATAACAATAGGAGGTATTGTGCAAATTGCCGGAAGAGACGACAGAACAAATCCAAAAAGAAAGAGCCTGAATCAACTTCTAACCAATGTAAGCCGTGAGATACCAATAATTTTACTTGACCATCAGCCCTATAATCTTGATGAAAGCGTAAAAGAAGGTGTTGATATTCAGTTGTCCGGTCACACCCATTATGGTCAGTTCTGGCCCGGAAACCTTATTGTGGACAGAATGTACGAACTTGCCTACGGATATATGAAGAGGGGTAATACCCACTTTTATGTCACTTCCGGTGCAGGTATATGGGGGCCAAAAATCAGAATAGGCACTCAATCTGAGATTGTGGTACTTGATATTTTTCCCGGGATTAAAAAAAATAAACAACCTTATTAAATTAACCGATTATGAATAAGAGACTATTGACCATTTTGTTCGCTTTTGCAATAGCCATCCCGCTATCGGGCCAGGTATATGTACAGCTGACGCTTAACGAATACCTTGAAAGGGTAAGAAAAAACAATATCGAATATGCCGCGGAGAGGTTGAATATGGAAATATCTGATGCAGAGATAATTTCAGCTTCAGTATTTAACAATCCATATATTTCGTTAGGTTACTACACTAATGAATTCAATAATATGCAGATGGGTCAGGGGGCAATGGTCGAAATTGGAAAGACTATCAGCCCGGGTAGAAGAGCTGCAGCAATAAATGTCGCCAAAAGTGAGAAAGAGCTTAACGAAATACTGCTAACTGATTTTATGCGAAAATTGAGAGGCAATGCTGTCTTGACCTGGCTTGAGGCTGTTAAACATCGTCAGATTATTGAAATCAGAAAAAACAGCTATCACGACCAGATTAAGATGATGGTCAGCGATAGTATAAGAAGAGAGGGCAATATCGTAAAAGATTTAGATGCCATGCAAAGCAGAGTAGAGTCAGGTCTTCTGTATAGTGATATTATTGACATGGAACTTTTATTAACCCAACTTTATCAGGAGATCTCGATCTATTTGGGAACGGGAGGAAAGGACACTGTTTATATCCCCGAAACTAAAAACATATGGAATTCAAAAGTTTTTAATTTAAGCGAGATAATACAGACAGCAATTGCAAGAAGAGCGGACATACTTGCTGCTAAAAAAGAGATAGATGTATCAAAGTTATCTGTCGTTGCTGCAAAGAAGGAGAGAATTCCCGAGTTTGATATTTTCCTGGGTTATGGTTTTAATTCTGAGGTAAAGAACGAATTGGCTCCGGCACCAAGACATGGGGGAGTTGAGTTGGGAGTCTCTTTCCCGATACCTCTGTTTAATAGGTCAAAGGGTGAAATTCAATCAGCAGAGGTTAGAAGAAAACAGGCAGAGCTAAGATACATTCAGGCCGAGAGAGAGGTGACTTCTGAGGTAATAAATGCTTACAATGAGTATATGGCAACCGATAAGAAATTAAAATTCTTAACTGCAGGTATTGTCAGAACAGCAAAAGAGGTATTGGATGAGAAGAGAAAAGATTACAACAATGGTGATATTCACCTGATCGAAGTGTTGGATGCACAAAGAAGTTACGACGAAATTCTACACTCGTTGTATTCTGTAATATACGATAAGTCAATGGCTCTTGTAAAACTTGAGACAGCGATGGGTGTTTGGAATATTGAATAGATGGTTAATGGGGGAGGCTTTTACCAGCTTCCTCCGGCACCGCCTCCACCAAATCCTCCGCCACCGAAACCACCGAAACCACCACCACCGAATCCTCCGCCACCGAAACCACCTGAGCGGCCTCTTCCGGCAGATGAGAGAATTGAACCCAATAACAGTAAATCCAGTGCGCTTGGACCTCGTTTATTACCTCCACCAAGGTTGGTTGTGCCACCACCTTTTTTGGAAATCATAGAGACTATAAAAATAATTACGAAAAATAGAACAGCTATTGCCGGGAAAAAAGAGCCATCTGCTCCTTTAGTGTATTGACTATGACTATATTCACCGGCAGCAATAGGCAAAATAACATCCAGAGATGCCATCAGTCCGTCGTAGTACCTGTTCTGACGAAAAAAAGGAATCATCTCGTTTTCAACAACTCTCTTGCAAACTGCATCCGGAAGTGCCCCCTCCAGACCGTAACCTGTTGCTATAAAGGCTTCTCCCCTCTCGGATCCTTTTTTCGGTTTAACCAGAATTACAAGACCATTATTGAATTTGGAATCACCCACTCCCCAGGTTTGCCCTATTGAAAAGGCTACCTGAGCTTTGTCGTTTCCGTCAAGAGTGCTAAGGGTAACGATTACAATTTGATTTGAAGTGTTGTTGGCGAATTCTACAAGCCTTCTTTCAAGTTCGCTCCTTTCAGTAGATGTCAAAACAGACGCCAGGTCGTTTACAAGAACAGGAGGTGAGGGTCTTGAAGGAATCTGCGCATATGAGTTACTCCAGGTTAGAATCAAAGCGGTGAATACCGCCAGATATCTAATCGCCAAAAGAGATTTCGTTGCTTTGTTCATTTGTATCGTCCTGTTGGTATGGGAAAAATTCTTTAAGCTTATTACCCGCAAGTTTAATAACTTCGGTGAGTCCATCTGCAATCTTGCCCTCCTTTAAGAATCCAAGCAGGATCTCCTTCTCTTCCTCCCAGAAATTTTCAGGAACCTTTGAATTTATTCCGCTGTCGCCTATGATTGCAAACTTATGGGATTTCCATGCGATATATATCAACACGCCGTTCCTTTCTCTGGTTTTGTGCATACCCAGTTTACCGAAGAGATAAACAGTACGGGCAACAGGGTCACCTGCACATGTTGATTCAAGATGAACTCTTATCTCTCCCGATGTGTTGAGCTCTGCAGATTCAATAGCCTTAACAATCTGACTTTGCTCACTTTTTGACAAAAATTCCGATGAGGCCACGATTAAAACTGAACAACAGGGGCAACATCTGCACCCTCTTTGGCCTCGAAGTTAATCTTTCTCTCAAATCCAAATATGCCGGCAAGAATATTTGACGGGAAACGGCGGATATTTGTATTGTAAACTCTTACAACCTCGTTGTATTTCTGCCTCTCAACTGTGATTCTGTTCTCTGTTCCTTCAAGCTGAGCCTGTAGTTCCAAAAAGTTTTGATTGGCTTTAAGATCGGGATATCTCTCAACAACGACCATAAGCCTGCCCAGTGCCTGAGAGAGTTCTCCCTGAGTCTGCTGGAAGTTAGCCATCTGTGCCTGGGTCATGTTGGCAGGGTCAATTGTAGTTTGAGTTGCCTTTGCCCTTGCATTTACAACACCTTCAAGTGTCTCTCTTTCGTGAGAGGCATAACCCTGAACTGTTGCAACAAGATTTGGGATAAGGTCAGCCCTTCTTTGATATACATTCTCAACCTGCGACCAGGCTGTAGTTACCTGTTCCTCATTGCCAACCATACGGTTGTAGCCATTTTTAGCCCACATAAAAGTAATTAATACCACACCGAGGACTACCAATAATGCAATAATGCCTTTTGACAGTTTCATAATTTCTTATTATTTAAGTTAATAAACTATTTAGCGAGTTTAACACACCTGACAGATGCCCCGAAGTTTGCCTTGTTTGCGAAGTTATAAGGGAAAGATGAGTTGTCAAAGTGGATAAAACGATATTCTCCGTTAGTGGAGTCTTTTTGGGATGCACTCCACCAGAAACCAAACATATTAATGTTGGTAAAATAGTTGAAGTTATTGGTTGAACTGCCTGCAGGAATTGCATTCCAGCCTGAGTTGTTCTCTTTCATATTGTCGGGGCTGTATTTCCACATGCTTTTTCCGTTAAGCATTGCGTTTACTGCTGCTTTTGAACCTATTCCTGCCCAATTATCATCAAATGAAAGTGGAGCTCCTTTAATTGCCGAGCCAAAGTTCTCCCAATCTTCTCTTGTTGGCAAAGACCAACCTTGAGGGCAAACACCCTGAGGCCCGTTCCCAAGCCCTGTTCTGTTTACACCTCCTGTAGCTTCACTCCAGGAATATAGCATACCTAAAACTTCTGAAAGGGCAGACTCGTTCTGATAAGGTTTTCCTGCGCCTTTCCATTTGAGGTTACTAACAAACCAGTTTAGTTTGTCAAATGTTTTGTAATAGTAGACACTTCCGTCTCTGGAGTCAATAATAGAATCATTGGTCTTAACAATTCCGGAGAAGCTGCTTTTTGAAGAGGGGTCAATTACAGTTGTTGATTTTGTTATAACAGCGGAGTTGTATTCGGGGTGGGTTGCAGTGACTATCACCGAATAATCTCCCCAGGCTGCAGGTGCAGTTACAGTTACCTTTTGTCCAACTATCGAGTCAACGCCAAAACCTGTAGTATTCCATTTATATGTGATTCCTGATGCAGGAAGGGTAATGCCGCTTACTTCAAGTTCTACCGGCGATTTTGCAATCAGATATTTAGGTAAAGCAAAAACCATAGAACCCTCCATGTACTGAGAATCATCAGCAGGATCATCTTTTTTACAAGATGAGAAAGCAATAAGTGTAATAACTAGTGTTAACGGAAGAAGACCAAAATATTTTTTCATATAATAACCGCTGTCGAATTAGTGGACAAAGATATGCTTTTTTATTCTAAATTTGTGCCAAAATGATCCTCACAATGAAATATTACCCCCTCTTCAGAAAAATTCTACCCCTTTTATTCATAACAGCGGTAATTGCAACAGGTTGCAAAGAAAAAACAGAATACAAAACCATTGATGGATTTACACAAGGTACCACATATCACATTGTCTATTCCAATGATGTAGATTTTGTTCCCGATTCATTGACAGAATCGCTTCTTAAGATGGTAGATTTCTCAATGAGCGGATATAACCCGGAATCAATTATTTCACAAGTAAACAACGGTGACTCTGTTAAGGTAGATATGATGTTTGCAGATGTCTTTAACCGTTCTGTAGAGATGTATAGAATTTCTGAGGGTCTGTTCGATGTCTCAGCCGCCCCCCTGTTTGACATTTGGGGGTTTGGGTTTAAGAATAAATCTTCTGTAAATCAGCAAATTATTGACTCTGTTTTGCTGTATGTGGGAATGGATAAAGTTGCCTTGGAGGGAACACAAATTATTAAGAAGATTCCCGGAGTTAAACTGAATTTTAACGCAATTGCTCAGGGCTACACAGCCGATGTAATTGGCAGAACATTTGACAATCTGGGAATTAAAAATTACCTGATAGAGGTTGGAGGAGAGATTTTTTGCAAAGGGGTTAATTCTAAAGGTAAGACATGGAGCGTTGGTATTGACAAGCCTGAAGAGGGCAACATGATACAGGGGCAGGAGATTCAGGATATTATTCAGCTCACTGGAGGAGGCTTGGCTACATCGGGAAACTACAGAAAGTTTTATGAAGAGAATGGAGAAAAGTACTCTCACACCATAAATCCCAAAACAGGATATCCGGTGAGAGATAATTTACTGAGTGCAACTGTTATTGCTGCTGATGCCATGACTGCCGATGCATACGGAACCTACTTTATGGTAGCAGGACTTGAAAAATCGATTGAGATAATTGAAAACACCCCAGGAATAGAGGGATACCTTATCTATTCAAAGGATGGTAAGCTCGAAGTTTACAAGAGTAAAGGCATAATAACTAAGTAACAAACCTTATAAAAACTAAAAATATGGGCAGTAAAATTTCCAGAAGAGATTTCATCAGGACATCTGTTATTTCAGGAGCAGCTCTTGGTCTTGGTTTTGCAGGAGGCTCAATTATCAGAGCCAATAACCGTTTTGACACAATTATCAAAGGCGGAATTATTTACAACGGAGAGGGAGGAAGACCCTATCCGGGTGAAATTGGAATCAAAGATGGTAAGATTACTGCCATGGCCACATCTCTTGGAGATAGTGCCGATGTTGTTGTTGATGCAAAAGGTACTGCTGTCTCACCGGGTTTTATTGACATTCACACTCATA
>Ga0351946_1080_pt1 | contig 12015 bp, 11 predicted proteins | sample BONcelT113001F15_FD_206832 | JGI IMG/M metagenome (GOLD analysis project Ga0351946, IMG submission 206832) | Enriched cells from coal bed in the Powder River Basin, Montana, United States - BONCAT cells T11 rep3 HSBNCT.T11.300.1.F15 ...
ACCCTGAGAGACCTTCCGATTAGGCTTACGCAAGTACCATGCCACACCCATTCTGTCATTCAAACACCCTGTTTTTAATCTGTAATGATCCGTCCGAAAAATCATTCATGGCTACACCTATCACGGGCATGTTTATTGCATAGTCATCTTGCAAACAACCGTAGGTCATGCAGGACGATTCTTGGGGTGCTTGAGATGCCTAGCCAAACCAGAACATACAACATCGATATGAGCGAAATACTGCCGTCTAGAGGGCAACAAAAAGATGTCGAGTTGAGCACCGTCTACGAAATCAGCAAACTGCTCGGGTCTTCGCTCAACCTCACCAAAACGCTTCGTGCCGTATTGAACCTGCTAAGCGTCAACCTAGACACTTGGCGCGGCATGATTTGTCTGGAAGAAAGTACCGGTTTACTACGCCTGGTCAGCGCCACTGGCATTACGCCGGAAAATCTCGCCAAAGACGGGTTTAAGGTTGGAGAAGGCATAACCGGCAGAATTTTCAAGTCTGGCATTCCTGCCGTGGTGCCGGATGTGTCGAAAGAACCACTGTTCCTGAATCGACTGGGATCACTGGACGACACTGAAGGAAAGACCATTGCCTATGTTGGCGTCCCTATCAAGGCTGCGAATGTCACGCTCGGCGTGCTATCAATCATGCGTGTCATGCACGATCGTCCCACACACAGCTTCAACCACGATGTGCGTCTGCTGACAATGGTTGCCAACTTGATCGGGCAGACAGTACGCCTTTATCGCAACATCGCATCCGAACGAACTCAACTCATCGAAGAAAAGCAGGTGCTAATCAAGGCACTACGCCGCAAATATAGCCTGGAAAATGTCATTGGTGTCTCAAAAGCGATGCAGGATGTCTTTGCGGAAGTTCATCAATCTGCACCCAGTCGTGCGACTGTGTTGCTGCGCGGCGAAAGCGGCACAGGAAAGGAAGTCATTGCGCGCGCGCTCCATTTCCTAAGCCCGCGCAAAGATGCCCCTTTTATTAAAGTCAATTGCGCTGCCCTTTCGGAAACCCTGCTGGAAACAGAGTTGTTCGGCCATGAGAAAGGTGCATTCACTGGCGCACATGCGGAGCGCAAGGGCAGGTTCGAACTGGCTAATGGCGGAACGCTGTTTCTGGACGAAATAGGAGATATTTCTCCTGCCTTTCAGGCAAAACTGCTGCGTGTATTGCAAGAACGGGAGTTTGAGCGCGTCGGCGGAACGCGTTCGATCAAGGTGGATGTCCGGCTGATCACAGCCACAAACCGAAATTTGGAAGATGCCGTATCCAAAGGTGACTTTCGTGCTGACTTGTATTACCGCATTAATGTTGTCAGCATATCCATCCCGCCTCTGCGTGAGAGGAGGGATGACATCCCGCTGCTGGTTGAGCACTTTCTTGGCCAGTACAACCGCGAGAACAGGCGCAATCTGAGCATTTCCCCGGAAGCACTAAACAAATTTATCAACTGCTACTGGCCCGGAAATGTGCGCGAATTGGAGAACTGTGTGGAGCGCACTGCGACCATGACGCATGGGGATGTTATTCAAAATGTAAATGTGATGTGCCAGCAAAACAAATGCATGGGGCAAGTACTGCATGTCAGCCTCACGCTAAAACAACCAGAGACAAGCCCATCCCCGGAACCGAATCATACTCATCACGAGGCCATGCCAGAAAGCGGAGAGAACCACTCTCATCTTAAAGAATCGCCTCCGTCAACGGAACGCGAACGACTAATTTGGGCCATGGAGCAATGCGGATGGGTCCAGGCCAAAGCAGCCCGCCTGCTGAATATCTCGTCGCGCCAGATTGGCTACGCGCTAATCAAACACAACATTGCAGTCAAGAAATTCTAAAGAAACCAGGTCATGTCGGACATATGCCGACATGATGACATCCATGCGGCTTCAAGCATCCAGGACAGCACACCAACATCAGACACCCAATTGTCGCGTTTACGACATAAGCACGACAATCCAGTTTCATGATGCGGCCGACTGCCATTAAAGGCCGATCGTGTTGTGGCCAACTATATGATTTTTTAATGTTTTCACTACTTGGCATGATTCTCGCTGTAATGCCTTCAGAGGCGCCCTGACTGCGCCAGGCCAACACTGGGAGAGGCAATCAATGAAGCCAACGAAAATCATTCCATTGCAGAAAATATCGTTGGACGGTCAATTGTTGGGCGTAAATCAAGCAGCGACAGGATGCGGCTCGGATTCATCAGGGTGCGGAACGACCAGTAGAACCAAGAACGTGTCGCCTGAAATCTGGGAAAAAATCAAGAACCACCCTTGCTTCAGCGAGGAGGCGCATCACCATTTTGCACGCATACATGTTGCGGTTGCACCAGCCTGCAACATCCAGTGCAACTACTGTAACCGCAAATTCGATTGCTCTAACGAGTCTCGTCCTGGTGTGGTAAGCGAGAAAATCAGCCCTGAGCAGGCCGCAAGAAAAGTCCTGGTGGTAGCTAGCAAAGTCCCACAGTTGTCAGTGGTGGGGATCGCTGGTCCCGGAGATGCGCTCGCCAACGCAGAAAAAACATTCAGGACTTTCGAGCTCATTGCGCAACAGGCGCCAGACCTCAAATTTTGTTTGTCTACTAATGGCCTTAGGCTACCCGAATATGTTGACGAAATTCTGAAATACAACATCGAACATGTGACGATCACCATCAACATGGTTGACGCAAAAATTGGTCAGCATATTTATCCGTGGATTTTCTTCAAGAACAAACGATGGACAGGAATCGAAGCTTCACAGATTCTGCATGAGCAGCAGATGAAAGGGTTGGAAATGCTGTCAGATCGCGGCATTCTCTGCAAAATCAATTCCGTCATGATCCCAGGCATTAATGACAATCACCTAGTGGAAGTAAACAAGGCCGTACACAAAAGAGGTGCGTTCCTGCACAACATCATGCCGCTGATTTCAGCGCCTGAACATGGCACCGTATTCGGCCTGAAAGGGACACCAAGCCCCAGTGCGCAAGAACTTAAGGCCTTGCAAGATCGGTGCGAAGGACGAATAAACATGATGCGACACTGCAGGCAATGTCGGGCCGATGCCGTCGGCATGCTTGGCGAAGACTTTGGTAGTGATTTTTCGCAGGAAAAACTTGAGGCAATAGAATCCTCGTATGACCCAGCACTGCACAGAATGTATGTGGAAAAAGTTGAGGGTCTGCGCAAAGAGCAGACTGCTGCAGAAATGAAGGGACTGTCTGACCTTAGCAATATCGACAGCAATATCTCCATCCTGCTTGCTGTGGCCACGAAAAGCGAAGGCAGAGTCAACCAACACTTCGGACACGCCAAGGAGTTTCAGATCTATGAAGCATCCAGATCCGGAGTCAAATTCATTGGGCACCGTCGTGTCGACCTATATTGTCAGGGTGGCTATGACAACGAGGAGGTTTTGCCAAAGACTATTCGCGCCATTAACGATTGTCACGCCGTACTGGTCGCGAAGATAGGTGCCTGTCCGCGCGAGGAATTAATGAAAGTTGGAATTGAGCCGGTAGAAAACCTTGCTTTCGAGTTTATCGAACCTGCTGCGATGGCCTATTTCAAGTCTTACCTCGAAAGAATTGCATCGGGCGAAACCGCGCATCAGACACGCGCTGATGCCCAACTTCGTCAGGGCGCGTTTGTAACCGCAGCATAAGCGCATGTCACTACCTAGCTTGGAGAAATTATGGCTTACAAAATCGATGCCTCTCTTTGTTCTGGCTGTTCCGCATGTGAAATCGAATGCCCGAATGCTGCCATTCGCGAGAAAGGCAGCGCCTTCGCCATTAACCCAAAAAAGTGCACAGAATGCGTTGGCCACTTTGACGAACCGCAATGTGTAGCAGTCTGTCCTGGCAATAAGACAGTCGTAGTCGACGACTCGGTACCACGCTATAAGGCATAACCGATAAAAAGGCGCAAATATGAAAATCGCACGAGACAGCGATATCGTCGAACTGAATGGCCCACCCCATTTCGAATATGGCGAAAAGGTGCGCTGCAAAATCAATGTGCGTAACGACGGCACTTTTCCTGGCCGTGAGGTTGGGGAAATTCTGGTCAAAAAAGGCGATATAGGGTATGTCGTCAACATCGGAACATTCCTTCAGCAGTTTTACATCTATAGCGTTGATTACATTTCCCACGGGTATCGTGTCGGCATGAAAAAAAGGGAACTGGAGTCTCTCGATTACATCGATTAATAGGCAAAACGATATATTGCAGCACAGAGAAAGGAGGGCGCAAATGATTTCACCTGTCAACATTTCGCCTCCGCTGGAGACGGTTCATCTCACTAGCGTCCACCCAAATGAACTCGACTTGAGGCGCATTATGCGTATGCTGCAAAAGCGCAAGCGCTACCGCTATGTGACGGTCTGTATCACGCCAACTAATAACGGGTATCTCATCCAGAGTCCCTGCTGCTCGCGATCCATCGCGCCAGATGGGCATTTAATTGATATAGGTCTGATCGAGTATGACGAGGCCTCCACGACCTGGAAACTTTTCAGCATGGATCACACACACAAAAAATGGTGCCTTAATCATCGTTCGGAAACCCTCAAGCCGCTTTTGGAATATCTGAACGCAGATCCGTCGAAATCTTTTTGGCAATGATGGCCCTACCAAACCCACACAAATACCAGAAAGCAAACATGAAAATTATGGTCAGAAGAAACCGCGCAGGCGCATTGTCCGTCTATGTACCAAAAAAAGATCTCGAGGAACCCATCGTCTCGATGGAGAATCCAGGCATATGGGGAGGCGTCGTCACACTAGGAAACGGTTGGCAATTGGAATTGCCTGCTATGGCTGATGAAACCGCTCTGCCGATTACTGTAGAAGCGCGAAAACTCAACTAACCAAATTATTGCCGCCAACCTTCAAGCCGCCATCTTAGGCGGCTTTTGTATTCGCTGATCTTAACTTGAGTAGGCTCACATCACCATCTTCGCTTCCTTACGGTTCCTAACACTGTATGTATTGTTTGTAACACGACATAAACATGCACAGCCCGCACTGGATGAATTCACATCCTCTTAATAATCATATAGTTGCGCGCTGTTTTCGCGCTGGCACAGCTATTGCATTAGATAGGTCAGACCGACCCTGTTTTGCCGAATACCTTACTTGATTTGAAGAACCATAAAAGTTTCGGAGCGGCTGGAAACCGGTTGCATGTGAACCTTTAAACAGAATACACAATCAACCCGCATTGACATTTAGGAGATTCAAATGACTGTAACTAGACAAATCGCGTTTTACGGAAAAGGTGGAATCGGCAAATCCACCACCTCGCAAAATACTCTCGCAGCGTTGGCCGAGATGGGGCAGAAAATTCTGATCGTCGGCTGTGATCCAAAAGCTGACTCGACCCGATTGATCCTCCATGCCAAGGCGCAGGACACAGTGCTAGGCATGGCGGCAGAGATTGGCGCAGTGGAAGACCTTGAACTCGACCAGGTCGTGAAAGTCGGCTACAAGGATATCAACTGCGTCGAGGCCGGTGGTCCAGAGCCTGGTGTTGGCTGCGCTGGCCGTGGTGTGATTACCGCCATCAATTTCCTTGAAGAGGAGGGTGCATACGAGGGGATGGACTACATCTCGTACGATGTACTCGGTGATGTGGTCTGCGGTGGTTTCGCCATGCCGATCCGCGAAAACAAAGCACAGGAAATCTATATCGTCATGTCTGGCGAAATGATGGCCATGTACGCCGCCAACAATATCGCCCGAGGTATCTTGAAATACGCAACCACAGGCAGTGTTCGTCTAGGTGGTCTGATCTGTAACGAGCGCCAGACCGACAAGGAACTCGAGCTAGCCGAAGCCCTGGCGGCAAAGCTGAACACGAAGCTGATTCACTTTGTCCCACGCGACAATGTTGTGCAACATGCCGAATTGCGCCGCATGACGGTTGTTGAGTACGCGCCGGATTCCAAACAAGCAGGGGAGTATCGCGAACTGGCTCAGAAGATTCATGCCAATGTCGGCAAAGGCACAATTCCAACACCGATTTCGATGGATGAGCTTGAAGAGTTGTTGATGGAATTCGGCATCATTCCTGACGAAAACGAAGAGTTGATCGGCAAAGCTGCTGTAGCAGCATAACGACAGGAAGCCGTCTGCAGACAACCCCCAGACGGCTTCACCAAACTCATAACTATTTAGTCATTATTCCTGGAGGGCGAGATGAGCCTCACGATCGAAGAAACCAAAGCGCGCAACAAAGACCTGATCAAGGAGGTTCTTGAAGCCTTTCCTGACAAGTTTGCCAAGCGCCGAGTAAGACACCTGAACACATTTGAGGAAGGTAACTCAGATTGCGGCGTTCGCTCTAATATCAAGTCTATTCCTGGCGTAATGACCATACGCGGTTGCGCTTATGCGGGCTCTAAAGGCGTGGTCTGGGGCCCTATCAAGGACATGGTTCACATCAGCCACGGCCCGGTCGGCTGCGGCCAGTATTCCTGGGGCACACGCCGCAACTACTACACCGGCACCACTGGCGTCGATGCTTTTGGAACCATGCAATTCACATCTGATTTCCAGGAGCGGGATATCGTTTTCGGTGGTGACAAGAAGCTGGAAAAAATCGTGGACGAAATCCAGCAATTGTTCCCTCTCAATCGCGGCATTTCGGTTCAATCAGAATGTCCGATTGGCCTGATTGGTGATGACATCGAAGCCGTTGCACGCAAAAAGACCAAGCAGTATGACGGTCTCCCCATTGTGCCTGTTCGCTGCGAGGGTTTCCGCGGCGTGTCGCAATCCCTCGGCCATCACATCGCGAATGATGCCATCCGTGAGTGGGTGCTTAACCCGGCCGAAGCGAAAGCCGCAGAATTTGTCGGCACCCCCTATGATGTAGCAGTACTCGGCGATTACAACATTGGCGGCGACGCGTGGGCATCACGCATCCTTTTGGAAGAAATGGGTTTGCGCGTAATCGCCCAATGGTCCGGTGATGGCACCATGGCCGAGATGGAAAACACGCCCAAGGCCAAACTTAACCTGCTGCACTGCTACCGTTCGATGAATTATGTCGCGCGCCACATGGAAGAGAAATACGGTGTGCCCTGGGTTGAATACAACTTCTTTGGTCCTTCACGGATTGCCACCAGCCTGCGAGAAATTGCCAGTTATTTTGACGACAAGATCAAGGAGGGGGCTGAATTAGTTATCGCCAAGTATCAGGCGCAGATGACCGCCGTCATTGAAAAATACAAGCCGCGCTTGAAGGGCAAAAAAGTGATGCTGTATGTCGGCGGCCTGCGTCCGCGCCATGTCATCGGTGCGTATGAAGACCTTGGCATGGAAGTCATTGGCACCGGATATGAATTCGGCCACGGCGACGACTATCAACGCACCACGCATGACATCAAAGACGGCACATTGATTTATGACGATGTCAGTGGATATGAGTTCGAAAAATTTGCCGAAAAGCTGCGTCCTGATCTGGTCGGATCTGGCGTGAAGGAAAAATATGTCTTCCAGAAAATGGGCGTGCCATTCAGGCAAATGCACTCCTGGGATTACTCTGGCCCTTATCACGGCTACGACGGATTCGACATTTTCGCTCGTGACATGGACATGGCGATCAACAGCCCAGTTTGGGGAATGTGTAAAGCCCCATGGAAATAACTGTCGGATCAATGCCGTAAAAATGCAGCCATGAACACTGCTCCGGACTCTCTCCGTAAATTGTCTCGTACCTGACGCAAAGGATTTCATCATGTCTCAAACTGCCGAAAAAACACTGGATCACGAAGAATTGTTCCGCCAGCCGGAATACACTGCCCTGTTTGAATCAAAAAAGGTATTCGAGAATGGGCACACGCAGGAAGTTGTCAGCAATACCTGCGACTGGACAAAGACCCAGGAATACCAGACCATAAACTTTGCCCGTGAGGCACTAAGCATCAATCCTGCCAAGGCGTGCCAACCACTCGGCGCTGTCTATGTCGCGGCCGGCTTTAACAAAACCCTGTCCTTTGTCCACGGATCACAAGGTTGCGTGGCGTATTTCCGCTCCCACTTCACGCGCCACTTCAAAGAACCAACTTCATGCGTGTCATCGTCGATGACGGAAGATGCCGCCGTCTTTGGTGGCTCCAACAATATGTTTGACGGGCTGACCACCGCGTACAACTTGTACAAGCCTGAAATGATCGCCGTAAGCACTACATGCATGGCAGAAGTCATCGGAGACGATCTGGATTCTTTCATCAGGAATGCCAAAGACAAGAACTGTGTGCCTGCCGATTTTGATGTTCCCTTCGCCCATACACCATCGTTTGTCGGAAGCCATACCACGGGCTATGACAATGCGCTCAAGGGAATGCTCGTGCACTTTTGGGATGGCCGCTCCAAAACAGTGGCGCCGCTGGAGCGCAAGCCCAATGAATCGATCAACTTCATTGCTGGCTTTGACGGATATGTTGTTGGCAACATGCCGGTAATTCGCCGCATGTTCACTTCGATGGGCGTCGAGCACACTTTGATATGTGACCCCTCCGACACCTGGAATACTCCTACTGATGGCGAGTTCCGCATGTACGACGGTGGCACCACAAAAACGGAAGTCGAGCAAGCTATCAATGCGAAAGCCACCATCGTATTTCAGGAATACTGCGCTAAACAAACAACCAAATACATTGAGGAGAAGGGACAGGAAGTCATATCCCTGAATCACCCAATGGGCGTGGGCGGTACTGACAAATTCCTTATGGAAATCTCCAGACTAACTGGTAAGCAAATCCCAGCTGAGCTGGAAAAGGAGCGCGGTCGACTGGTCGATGCCATAGCCGATTCGCAGGCTTACCTGCACGGCAAGCGTTTCGCACTATTTGGCGATCCGGACATGATGCTGGGGATGACGGCTTTCTTGCTGGAACTTGGATGTGAGCCTGCGCACATCCTTTCTACCAACGGCGACGATGAGTGGGCCGCGAAAGTACAGACATTGCTCGACGCATCACCGTTCGGCGCAGGCTGCAAAGTCTATCCAAAACGCGACCTCTGGCACATGCGCTCTTTGCTGTTTACCGAACCGGTTGATTTCCTGATCGGCAGTTCCTACGGTAAATATCTTGAGCGCGACTGCAATGTTCCCTTGATTCGCCTGGGTTTCCCGATCATGGACCGCCATCACCACCACCGTTTCCCGATCTGGGGATATGAAGGCGGGTTGCGCGTTCTGGTATCGATACTGGACAAGCACTTTGATGTCAGCGACGCAAAATCTGCTGACAGCAGCAGCTTTGATCTGGTTCGTTAATCGGGCATAACTTGAATTTGAAAGGAACACAAACATGCCTAACATTACTTTTAGTTCTCCGAACATGAAGAAAGATGTCACCGTCTATGCAGTCGCTGGCTCAACCGACAAAACTGTGCTCAAGCTTGCCAAGGCCAACAAAGTGCCGCTTCCGTTTGAATGTGAAGATGGCACCTGCGGCTCATGCGTGGTGCATGTCTCTTCACTCGAGAGCAAGCCGCGCATGAGTCAGGCACTGACTGAAAAGGAGCGATTCACACTCTCGGCAGCAGGACTGATCAGCAGGCAAGAGCTTGAGGATGCTGCCGTCAAGGATATGCCGCCTTCCTATCGCCTCGCATGTCAATTTATACCGCGCGACGAGGATGTGCTGGTTGAATTCGATGGAGAAGCGGGTAAGCGCATCGTCAAGTAAGCGCAGCCCGTAACAGAAATTTGACGCGTGCCAGTTGCAGGATTTTGACGGAAAGGAATACATCATGCAAACGAGAATGTCGGCAAAAATCCAGACCGTCTTCAACGAACCCGGATGCGATCACAATGTCTCCAAAACAGACAAGGAGCGCAAGAATGGTTGCTCGGTTCAACTGAAACCAGGCGCTGCGGCGGGTGGTTGCGCCTTCGATGGCGCCAAAATTGCATTGCAGCCATTCGTCGATGTCGCACATCTGGTGCATGGCTCAATTGCATGCGAAGGCAATTCGTGGGACAACCGAAATACCGGCTCTTCCGGGCCGCAAATATTCCGAACAGGATTCACCACCGATATCAATGAATTTGATGTGATTTATGGGGGCGAGAAACGCCTGTTCAGGGCTATCCGGGAAATCGTCGAGAAGTACAACCCGCCTGCCGTATTCGTTTACCAAACCTGTGTCACTGCAATGATCGGCGACGACATTGAAGCCGTATGCAAAGCTGCCAGTAAAAAATTCGACAAGCCGGTGATCCCAGTCAATGTGCCCGGGTTTGTTGGCGTAAAGAATCTCGGCAACAAGCTTGCAGGGGAAGCTCTGCTCGATTATGTGATCGGCACGGCAGAGCCGGATTTCACCACTCCATACGATGTCAACATCATCGGTGAATTCAATGTTGCCGGTGATCTGTGGCAAGTAAAACCGCTGTTCAATCAGCTAGGAATTCGCATCCTTTCGTGCATTGCCGGTGACGCCCGTTACAAGGAAGTCGCATATTCACATCGTGCCAAAGCAGCAATGATGGTGTGCTCCCGCGCAATGATCAATGTCGCCCGCAAGATGGAAGAGCGCTATCAAATCCCCTATTTTGAAGGGTCGTTTTACGGCATCGGCGACATGTCGGATTCACTGCGGCAACTTGCAACGCTCCTTATTCGTCGCGGCGCACCGGATGAACTGATGGTGCGCACAGAAGCACTTATCGCTATCGAAGAAGCACGCGCATGGGCACGCATGGAACCATACCGCGATCGGCTCAAAGGCAAACGCGTCCTGCTGATTACGGGCGGCGTAAAATCCTGGTCCATGGTGGCCGCCCTGCAGGCACTAGGTATGGAAGTCGTCGGCACCAGCGTCAAGAAGTCGACCCGCGAAGACAAGGAGCGCATCATTGAAATCATGGGCGACGACGCGCACATGATCGATGACATGCGACCACGCGAAATGTACGCAATGCTCAAAGAAGCACGAGCCGATATCATGCTGTCCGGATCGCGCTCACAGTTCGTCGCGCTGAAAGCCAAGATGCCATGGCTCGATGTTAACCAGGAAAGGCAACACGGGTATGCCGGCTATGAAGGCATGGTCAAGCTGGTGCATGAAATTGATCGCGAACTGCATAACCCGATCTGGGAACAGGTGCGCGCGCCAGCACCTTGGGACTGAATAAATACGCTTGTATGAAAGTATACCAACATGGCAACCGTCATCAAATCGTCCAAAGCTGCCAGCGTCAATCCGCTCAAGATGAGCCAACCGCTGGGTGCATGTTATGCATTTCTCGGGATGGATCGATGCATGCCGATGATGCATGGTTCTCAAGGCTGTGCATCGCTTGGCCTGGTGCTACTCGGGCGGCATTTCAAGGAATCCATCCCGATCCAGACGACCGCACTGAATGAAGTTACCAGCATCCTTGGTGGCTACGATAATATTGAACGCGCTATTCTGAATATACGCGAGCGCGCAAAACCGGCCTTGATAGGTGTTTGTTCCACCGGCCTGACGGAAACGCGCGGTGATGATGTCAGCGCTCATCTTGAGATTATCCGGAAACTTCATCCGGAAATCACTGACACGGCCATTGTCCATGTTTCGACACCGGATTATGTCGGCGCATTTCAGGATGGATGGGCCAATGCTGTGCAGGCAATAATTCGCACGCTCACGCGTCCGGCTAAAGCAACCAGGACAAATCAGGTAAACATCCTTGCCGGCTGCCATCTGACTCCAGCCGACATTGAAGAAGTCCGCGAAATTGTCGAGGCATTTGGGTTGTGCCCAATCATTCTTCCTGATGTATCAGGATCGCTTGACGGACACATTCCTGATGAATTCAGCGCGACCACCATAGGCGGCACTACGCTTGCTGATGTTGCCGCAATGGCGGAATCGACCATGACAATAGCCATTGGCGAGCAAATGCGGGCATCTGCAATCGAACTGGCAAACACCACTGGCGTCCCCTATGTGATGTTTGATCGCCTGACAGGCTTGGAAGCAAGCGACAAGTTT
>Ga0351946_1081_pt1 | contig 11981 bp, 13 predicted proteins | sample BONcelT113001F15_FD_206832 | JGI IMG/M metagenome (GOLD analysis project Ga0351946, IMG submission 206832) | Enriched cells from coal bed in the Powder River Basin, Montana, United States - BONCAT cells T11 rep3 HSBNCT.T11.300.1.F15 ...
ACTTGATGATCCCGGCACTAATTGAGCAGCGTTACATTACCATCGGAATGGACGGTTTTGGGCGCATGCTCGTCGTGGTGTATACATGGCGAGGCGATAACATCTGTGCTATTCTCGGAGGCTTCAGTGCGGTTGGTATCCTGCACCTTTTCCCTTGAAATACACAAATATATTATTTATCATGTGTATATACGATTGGGGGTAAATATATGGGAAGAACAAACGTGGTGATTGACGATGATCTGGTCAATGAATGTCAAAAACTGACCGGAATCCGGACACGGCGTGCTCTCATTGACTTCGCGCTGCATGAGGTGCGCCGCCGGGGCCGTCAGAAGCGACTGCTTGAACTCAAGGGCGCCATCAAATGGGAAGGGGACCTTGCCGAATGGCGCAAGGCGCGTGATTGATGGTGCTTGTCGATACAACCGTCTGGATCGACTTTTTTGCCGGCCGTAACGAGCCGCACGTGGTGATGCTCCATGAATTGATCGAGAATGAAGAGGATTTATCGCTCTGTGGCGTTATCCTGGCGGAGGTGCTCCAGGGAATCCGGTCCGACACGGACTTTATCAAAACAAAGGAATATCTTGGCGATCTTGTTTTCCTGCCCATGCGGCAGGCGACATTTTTAAGATCGGCGGAGATTTACAGGTCCCTCCGAAAGAAGGGGATTACCATTCGGAAACCGGTTGATTGTATGATTGCTTCGGTTGCCATTGAGTACGATATCCACCTGCTCCACAATGACCGCGACTTCGACCATATTGCCAGGCACTCGAAGCTCAGAATCCATGATTGAAAACCCCAAAATCAAAATCTCCGCCGATCGTGTTTGCGCACTGGCCGGGGACCTGATCGCCACATGCCGCACCCTGTGCCTGGCAACGGCTCTTGATAACGGCCCCTGGGCCGCGCCGGTCTATTATGTGACCGGTCCCTCCGGATTCTGTTTTTTCTCCAGCCCCGATTCCCGGCATATCAAAGAAGCCCTGGCCGCCAACCGGGCTGCGGGTTCCATTTACGCGGAATCGGATTCCTGGGAAAACCTCCGGGGCCTGCAAATGGCGGGGACCGTGGCAGCCGTCGGGGCCGGCGCCCGGGCCGCAGCAATCCTGGCCGCTTATCTGGTCCGGTTTCCCTTTGTAAAAAATATGGCCGGCGTTGCAGGCCGCATGCGCCCTGCTGATTTTTTTAAACGATTTCATGTTAAACTCTATATGTTCCGGCCCGAATCGGTCCTTTACATGGACAACCGCATTGCCTTCGGGTTCCGGCAACCCGTATCGTTGAAAGACCTATTGCCATGACATACGCAAGCACGGCGGACCTGATCGCAGATCTTGACAAACACAAGGCACTGGTGCGCATTCCCCACCCGGTTGATCCGGATCTGGAAATGGCGGAAATCCACCGCCGGGTCCACGCGGCCGGCGGTCCGGCGATTTTATTCGAAAATATAAAAGGAAGCCCGTTTCCGGCGGCGTCCAATCTTTACGGGACCATCGACCGGGCCCGGTTTATTTTCCGGCATACCTTGGACCGGATGCAGCGGCTGATCCGGCTGGCCGCCGATCCCCACCTGTTTTTCAAATCTCCTTTTTCATACGCGGATCTGCCCCGGACCCTCTGGCACATGCTGCCGCAAAACGTGAAATCCGGTCCGGTGACGGCCGGGCAAACCCGCATCGGCCTGCTGCCGCAGATCCGCTGCTGGCCTGATGACGGCGGGGCATTTATTCTTCTGCCCCAGGTCTATACCGAGGACCCGGCCCGGCCGAGTATCTTTGGTTCCAATCTCGGCATGTACCGGATTCAGTTGTCGGGAAACGCTTATCTGCCGGATAAAGAGATCGGCCTTCACTACCAGATCCGGCGCGACATTGCCGGTCATCACGCGGCAGCCCTTGAAAAAAAGGCGCCCCTTAAGGTCAGTATTTTCGTGGGCGGACCGCCGGCCCATGCGTTTGCCGCAGTCATGCCCCTGCCCGAAGGCGTGCCCGAGGCAACCTTTGCCGGAGGTCTGGCCGGCCGCCGGTTCCGCTTTATCCGAAAAGACGGATGGGTGCTTTCCGCGGACGCGGATTTCTGCATTACCGGCGCCGTGTTTGAAGGAGAAACCCGGCCCGAAGGCCCCTTCGGCGACCACCTGGGATATTACAGCCTGGCCCATCCGTTTCCGGTGATCCATGTGGATGCCGTCTATCACCGGCCGGGGGCTGTCTGGCCCTTTACCGTGGTGGGCCGCCCGCCCCAGGAAGACTCGGTTTTCGGCAAACTCATCCATGAGATCACCGGTCCCATGGTTCCCCGCTCGATACCCGGCCTGACGGCCCTTCATGCCGTGGATGCGGCCGGGGTCCACCCCCTGCTGCTGGCCGTCGGGCATGAGCGCTTTGTGCCCTGGGAGCCGCGCCGGCCCCGGGAGCTGCTCAAAATTGCCAACGCGGTCCTGGGCTTCGGGGCCTGCGCCCTGGCCAAATACCTGATCATAACGGCTTACGAGGACCTCCCGACCCTGGACATTTATGATATCGCCGGATTTTTCCGGCATGTGCTGGAGCGGGTGAACTGGCGGGTGGATCTGCATTTTCAGACCGCCACCACCATGGACACGCTGGATTATTCCGGAACCGGCATCAACGAGGGATCCAAAGTCGTTATCGCAGCCGCCGGTCCGCCCGTCCGGACCCTGATGACCGAAATTCCCGGAGATCTGTCGCTCTCGGATGGGTTCAAAGATCCGGCCTTGGCGCTTCCCGGCATCCTGGCGGTGACTGGTCCGGCATTTACGGATATGGCGGCCGCGGAACAGGAGATGGCCCGCCTGGCCGACCGGCTCACAGGACTCAAATCAAGAGATGACCTGCCGATGGTGCTCGTGGTAGATGACGCCGCCTTTACCGCCAGGCATATCAACAATTTCCTCTGGGTCGTCTTTACCCGGTCCAACCCTTCGCATGATATTTACGGCATCAACAGCGCGGTCCGCTACAAACACTGGGGATGTGAGTGTCCCCTGATCATCGATGCCCGCCTGAAGTCGCACCATGCCCCGCCGCTGATCGAAAACCCGGAAATAACAAAACGCGTGGATGAACTGGGGAAAAAAGGGGGGGGTCTTTACGGCATTATCTGATCCCAATAAAGCTGAGCGGCCCCGGCATGATGCCGACGCCGCCCAAAGGTGGAATAAATCCAGCGCTCGCCTGTTGATCTCATCATAATCTTTTGGTCGGAATCGTCAAGAAAAATCCTTTTTCAGTCCCACCCGGCACCTTGAACCCGGCCCAAAAGTGATTAATATTTTGTCAGATGAAAACATAAGCATATAAAAACAACGATATGGCTGTGGATAAACCTGAAACATCTCAAACCCGATAACGAAAGGAGGGATGAATCATGGCAATCGTCAGATGGGATCCTTGGACCACGTTGCCGTCGCTTCAGGACCGGATCAACCGGATTTTTGAAGAAGCATTCCCCAGGGGCGCGGCAAAGGACACGGAATTTGCGCCGGCGGACTGGCGCCCGGCCGTAGACACTTATGAGGAAGGCAACAACATCGTCATCAAGGCCGAGCTTCCCGGCGTGAAAAAGGAAGACATCACCATTGATGTCAAGGACAATGTACTGACCCTCAAGGGGGAACGGTCGACGGAAACCGAGGTCAAGGAGGAAAATTATTATCGCCGGGAGCACAGCTACGGGAAATTTTTCCGGGCCTTTACTTTGCCGGATGCCGTTGATCCGGGCAAGATCGAGGCCAGTTGCAAGGACGGGGTGCTGAAGATCAGCATTCCCAAGGCAGAAGAGGCAAAGACCAAGAAAATCGACATTAAATAAGCTGTGCTTGTAAGCGCAGCCGATACACGCAAAAAGCGCCGCCTCACGTTACCATGAGACGGCGCTTTTTTTTATGATTTCTGTTACAGGGTGACGATCCAGCCGTCCGGACCTTGTTTTCTGCCGTACTGGATGTCCGTGATGGCTTCAAAAAATTTATGGGCCCAGTGTCCGACCCCGCCGTTTCCCACCTGAATCGTTTCATCCTTGTATTTGATCTCGCCCACCGGTGAAACCACGGCAGCGGTGCCCGTGCCGAACACTTCCTGCAGACGGCCCGCGTGATGGGCCTCAAAAACCTCGTCAACGCTGATCCGCCGCTGGGAAACGGGTTTTCCCCACATGGCGGAAAGCGCGATCACCGTGTCCCGGGTAACACCCGACAGGATGCTGCCGCTTAGGGCGGGGGTGATGATTTCATCGTCAATGACGAAAAAGATATTCATGGAACCGACTTCTTCCACGTATTTGAGCTCCACGCCGTCGAGCCAGAGCACCTGGGTATAGCCGATGTCGTGGGCTTTTTCGCCGGCATAAAGGCTTGCCGCGTAATTGCCGGCGGTTTTGACTTCGCCGGTGCCGCCGCGCACGGCACGGACATATTGGTCCGTCACCCAGATTTTCACCGGGTTGAACCCTTCCTTGTAATAGGCGCCCACCGGGCAGAGGATGATGAAAAACCGGTACGTGTGCGATGCCCGCACGCCAAGAAAAGGGTCCATGGCGATAATGGTGGGACGGATATAAAGGGATGTGCCGGCGGCTCCCGGCACCCATCGCCTGTCGACTTCTATCAGGGACTTAAGGGCGTCCAAGGCAAAGACCTCATCAAATTGAGGGATGCACATGCGCTTGGCCGACCGGTTGAACCGCCTGAAATTTTCCTGGGGCCGAAACAGCCGGATATCGCCGGATGCGCTCTTAAACGCCTTCAGACCTTCAAAAATCGACTGGCCGTAATGCAGCACCATGGTCGACGGTTCCATGACAATGGGCTGATAGGGCTCGATGCGGGGGTTGTGCCACCCCTGTTTCGGATCATAGTCCATGTTAAACATGTGGTCTGCAAACACGGTCCCGAATGTCAGATCGTTTTCGTCCGGCAGCGCCTTTAGCGAAGCCGCCTTGTTCATGCTGATTTCCATTGTCTTCTCCACCTGAAATAAAATACCGCCGGTTCCATAAAATAGCTTTTATTTCCTAGAAGCTGTTTCAAAACCCCATCTGAGGCCCAATGGCAGCGTTGCAGCCCTCTTCAAAATGCTCACATATATTGAATATGCTCCGCTTTTTCATCGGTCTGCGCCTTGCCCTTGAACCTGATCTGAGGTTTTGAAACAGCTTCTAATCATTTTGCAAAAGATGATCAAGAAAAATTCTCACGCGCGTCAACTTTGATGGATCGGTAAAAACCGGATTTCTCGCTTTAGATGTCGTTTCAGGCGCGATCCGGCTCAAAATCAATTTTACGTTTACGTCAATTATTCCTTGATATACCGGCAATGATGGGATAAATTTTTTGCTTCCATTGCCATATTGAATTTTCTATCTTATTTTTCAATTAGTTGTAGAGTTACACATAAATGATACGGAATAACCCATGAACCAGAATGTCATACAGATCCGATGGCACGGCCGGGGCGGCCAGGGCGCGATTACCGCAGCGAAAATCATTGCCAACACGGCCTTTGTTTCCGGCTATACCGGCGTAGTCATGGCGCCGACGTTCGGTACTGAACGCCGCGGCGCACCGGTGCTGACTTCCCTGAAAATCTCCAGGGGAAAAATTTACGACCTTTCCCCCATTACCGAACCGGATATCGTGGTGGTGCTCGATCACCTGCTGGTGGAAGAAGCCAATGTGGTCAGCGGGCTCAAGCCAGGGGGCCTGATGATCATCAACACGCCCCGGACCCCGGCCGATTATCCGTTTCCGGGAATCACCGTGGCCACAGCGGATGTCACCACCATCGCCGCCCAGGTGGGTCTTCCCCCGGGCATCGTCAACACGGGGATCATCGGCGCGTTTGCCCGGGCCGCTGGGCTGCTCGATATCGAGGATCTGGCAAGGGCCATTGAAGTCGAATTTACGGGAAAAAAACCCAAGCGAAACGCCAAATCCGCTAAAGTAACCTATGATCAGACGATCATTGGAGGCCAATAGATGAAAGAAAAACCCTTCGGATACCGGAAATCCCACAGCGAGCCGGGACCGGGAGACGGCGGCCGGACCGGTTCCTGGCGGGTCAGGCGGCCGGTGATCGATCTTGAAAAATGCATCCCCGCCAAACGCAACAAGCCGGCCTGCTTCACCTGCTGGGTATTCTGTCCGGACAACGTGATATCCAGAACGATCCCGCCGGTCATCGACTATCAGTACTGCAAGGGGTGCGAAATCTGCGCGGAAGAATGCCCCGCCCACGCCATCACCATGGTCGATGAGACCATTTTCATCAAGGAGTGACAGATCCATGCATATCATCGAATCCGGCAATGTGGCTGCGGCCCACGGCGTCAAACTGGCCCGGGCCCAGGTCATTGCCGCCTATCCCATCACGCCCCAGACGCCTTTGACGGAAAAGCTGTCGGAATTCGTGGAAGCCGGAGAAATGAAGGCCCAGTATATTCCGGTGGAAAGCGAGCACAGCGCCCTGTCGGTCTGCATTGCCGCGTCCAGCACGGGAGCCCGGGCATTTACCGCCACCAGCGCCAACGGCCTGCTCTACATGGTGGAACAGCTTCACTGGGCCGCCGGGGCCCGCCTGCCCATTGTCATGTGCGTGGTCAACCGGGGCATCGGCGCGCCGTGGACGGTCTGGAACGATCACCAGGACGCCATGTCCCAGCGGGATGCCGGCTGGATTCAGATTTACTGCGCCGATCACCAGCAGATCATCGATACCGTGATTCAGGCCTACTATCTGGCAGAAACCGTTAGCATCCCGGTGATGGTCTGCTATGACGGCTATATCCTGTCCCATACCTACATGCCCTTTGAATTGACGGATCCGGAAAAAATCGACGCGTTTCTGCCGCCCTACAAACCCGCGTACGCCCTTGATCCGGCCCATCCGGCCAACCTGAACACCGTGACCCTGCCGGACATCCGGCCGGACATCCGGGGACACATGGCGCCCGGATACATGGAAATCCGTCACGATCTGCACGTGGATCTGCGGCGGGCCATTGGCGTGACTGCCGATATCGATGAAAAGTTTTCCGCCGCTTTCGGCCGGGGAGGGAACCCCTTTCTGGAACCCTATCGATGCGATGACGCCGATGTTATCGCCGTCTGCCTCGGATCCCTCTCCTATCAGCTCAGGGATGTGGTGGATGCCCTGCGCAATGAAGGCATTGCCGTGGGCGTGGCCGGGGTCAGGCTCTATCGCCCGTTTCCGGACCAGGCGGTGGTCGACCTGCTTGCCGGCCGAAAGGCCGTGATCGTGTTTGAAAAAGCCTTGAGCTACGGCAACCAGGGGGCCCTTTACGGAGACATCAAGGCCGCCCTTTATCCCTGCACGGACCGGCCGGCGGCGCATAATTACATTCTCGGCCTCGGGGGAAGGGAAATCCAGACCTCCCAACTGCTGGAGGCACTCAGAACATCATGCAAGACCCCGGATGCCATCGGGGATGACCCGGTATGGCTCGGACTGAAAATGTAGGCAAATTTTTAATATCAGAATCAGGATAATACCATGGCTTCAAAAACCACCATTCTCACCTTGCCGGAAGACGAGCTGGTTCATCCGGGAAACCGGGCCTGCGCCGGATGCGGCCTGAGCATCGCCTATCGCATCGGTCTGAAAGCCCTGGGCCGGGACACGATCCTGGTGGTGCCGCCCAGTTGCCTCACCGTGCTGCAAGGCCTTTACCCCATTGCCGCCACCCAGCTTCCCTGCTTGAATGTCACCTTCGCGTCAACGGCGGCCGGCGCCACGGGCGTACTGGGCGCCCTGCGCGCACTGGGCAATACATCGACAACCGTGGCGGCCTGGGCCGGAGACGGCGGCACCAGCGACATCGGCATTCAGGCCCTGTCCGGGGCCTGCGAGCGGGGGGAGGATTTTATTTTTTTCTGTTATGACAATGAAGCCTATATGAACACCGGTGTTCAGCGTTCCGGCACCACGCCCCAGGGGGCCATCACCACCACCACGCCGTTTTCAGGGAAGCGCCAGCAGAAAAAAGATGTCCCTGCCATTATCGCGGCCCACGGCATCGGTTACGTGGCCACGGCATCAGCGTCCTACCCGCTGGATCTGTTTGATAAAATTAAAAAGGCCAAAACCATATCCGGGCCCCGATACATTCATATCCATATCCCATGCCCGGCGGGCTGGGGCTTTGATCCGCGCTACACCGTCAAGATCGGCCGGATGGCCGTGGAGAGCGGTCTTTTTGATCTGTATGAAATTGAAAACGGGAAATGGCGGCTGACCGGCGCATCAAGGAAACTTATCGCCGGGAAACGCCGCCCGGTCAAAGACTACCTGGAAACCCAGAGCCGGTTCAAGGGCCTTTCCGAAAAGCGCATCGATAAAATCCAGAAGGAAGTCGATACCAAATGGGAGGGATATGCGCAAGCCATGAGCGTTAAAAGGGATCAGGACGGCCCCGAGCCTGAATAGAGCCCGGCCTACCCCTCGTAAAGCACCGCCAGAATATCGGCGCTGCCCTTTTTGGCCGCCACCAGGTGCGGCGTGGTGGACAGGTAGTAGACGCTGTCGCCCGGTTCGAGTTCAAACAGCTCCTCGTTGATTTTCAGGATCACCGTGCCGCTGAGCACATAAATGAACTCCTCGCCGTCATGCACCGACATTTCCTTGTCGGGATTTTCTTCCAGCCGAACGACCAGGGCTTCCATGTGCCGGCCCTGGACTTCGGGCGCCAGGCTCTGGTAGGTATAAAGTTTTTTCCCCTTGGAGGACGTGGACCGGGAAACGATCTTGCGCTCGTGTTTGCGGGTAACGGCGTATAAACGGTCTCCCACGCCGGATACCAGGCGACCCAGGGCGCTGTCTAGCGCCTTGGAAAGTTTCACCAGGGTCCCGAGCTGAGGTTGAATCTCGTTTTTTTCAATCTTGACCAGCAGATCCACCTCGAATCCGGTCATATTGGACAACGCTTCATAGGAGAGATGCTTTTCCTCCCGAAGACGCCGGATCCTGTCCCCAACCGCTTCGATACTGACCGGCGCCGCTTCGGAGATATCACCGGTGAGCATCTCAAACCGGTCTCTTCCCTGTTCCTTTGCATTCATGGCAACTCCTGTTCTGATCTTGAAATCATTTTCCGGATATTGAATCTGATTGAAGGACGCACGCAAAGTCCGATTCACTATCTTCGCGAACTTTATGCGGACAATGCATACCAGATATCCGATACCGCGTCAAATGGTAACCGCAACCCCTTCAGGCGAGAAATACCAGCCTGTCAACCCGACCATAGAGACCGGCTCCTGCCCGATCTGGCGGCCGGACGAGGTGATATTGCCGGGAAAACCGTCTATGTCAGGCGATCAAGCAGCTATCAGGCTTCGGATGGGGTTTTGTAATGGCTCCTAACCTTATCGCAGAATATTGTAACAGACCACCGGTTCGGTTTTATTTTTCACGTAGATTTCTCCCCGGCTTTCGATGTTGAAAATATCCGTATGACCGAGATAGGTTTTTTCTCCAATGATGATTTCACCGCCCTTAGCCAAACGCTCGAGCCTGGCCGCCACGTTCACGCAATCCCCGATGACCGTGTAATCCATCCTGTTGGACGAACCGATATTGCCGATAATGGCCTGGCCGGTGTTGATACCGATGCCGATCTCAAAAACATCAAGGCCGGCGCCCCCGCGCTGCTTCATCATTTCTTCCGTGGCCGTCTGCATTTCGATGGCGGTGCGGATGGCATTGTCCGCCGGGTTGCCGGTGGCATCCACCAGGCCGAAAACGGCGATGAGCTGATCCCCGACAAATTTATCGAGCAACCCGTTATTCTTAAATACCATATCCACCATAACGCTGAAAAACTGGTTCAGCATCAGCACCACGGCATCAGCGGCCATTCGCTCGGCAAGAGTGGTAAATGACCGGATGTCGGCAAAAAGGACCGTCACTTCCCTTCTTTCGGTTTCCGCCAGGGCTCCGTCTTTGGTGCTGACAAGCTTTTCCACCAGGTGGCTCCCCACATACCGGCTCAATCGGTTACGAAGGTCTTCCTCCTGCTTGGTCTTCTGATACGACAGGGCCAGGTCACGGGAATAGACCATCAACTGCATGGCCTGTTCCTGGTTTTTGCGATTCATTTTTTCAAGTTTATTGATCAATGAATTAAAATGAGATGCAATCTCGTTGATTTCCCTTTCCGCGTTAATCTGAATCGGACCGTTTTTTCTGCCTGACTCCAGCATTTCGGTTTCCCGGCTCAGATGAAATACGTTGTCAGCGGACCGACGAATCAAGGAATAGCCCACCAGAACGGAAAACAGCGCCAGCGGCGCAAACAAGACAGCGGTCTGCGTCAACGTAATCTCATTGTAGACGAACAGATAAACCAGGGCCAGATAAGGAATGATCGCCATCATCAACAGGGCGATCAGCATCCGGCCGCCGATGGTCTTGTAATCCCGTCGGTATGTGGATTTCATATCTGATCACCGGAAGCAGGCCTTGCGTCCATGCGCTCAAACGCGAAGGTTTCGTTGAACTTGACGGCGATACCGGTTACGTCGTCCGACCCCCGTGATATTGAGATGCCGGGCGGCGGCTGTATGCGTACGACGGATCCCTCCACCCGGACACGCGCCCGGACATCATCCGTGCCGGCCAGATAGATGGATAGAAACACCGGCTGACCTACGTAATACTGGTATGGAATTGCTGATAGAAAAAACGCTCCGGATCCTGAAATATCCCGAAGTTCGGCCCTGTCCTGGACGGATGCGCCGTTTTGATTCACGAAATCCACCGTGAGTTCAAATTCCATAGGGAAGCGGTTAAAGCTCCGCTCATAAATCGGCCGGCGACCCGGATGCGTTTTTTTTCGAAAAAAGCGCCTGAAAAAATCACTTAATCGGCATGGCGGTTTACGGGAGCGGATCGGTTTGTGTGTCATACCCGTACTCTTTGACGATTAAAATCCTGACGCAAAAATGATGACGGCGGCCGATCACGCAATGCACACACGCCTGACCTCGGCCATATCAGTCAACCCATTGAATACCTTAAGGATGCCATCCTGCATCAGGGTGGTCATCCCTTCTTTTTTAGCTTGGTTAAAGAGTTCTTCGGCACTGGCCTGTTTTTTAATCATGCGCTTGATTTCCCGAGACCCTTCCATGAGCTCGTGAATACCCATCCGGCCCTTGTACCCGCTACCGCCGCATATATCGCAGCCCACCGGAGAATAAAGGGTGAGATCATCAGAATGCTGGATGCCGGTCTGCTCAAAATCAGCCGACCCATAATCCGTGACGATATCGTTAAATTCCTCGCTGTCGGGGTGATAGGCTTTCTTGCAGCTTTTACATAACCGCCGGATGAGACGCTGGGCAAGGACCGCCAGGAATGCATCGGAAAAATTCAAGGGGTTGAGGCCCATGTCCAGCAGACGGGTGACGGTTTCCGGCGCGCTGTTGGTATGCAGGGTGGAAAAGACCAGATGGCCGGTCAGAGACGCCTCGATGCCGATGGAAGCGGTTTCAAAATCCCGCATTTCACCGACCATGATCACATCCGGGTCGGCTCGTAGAAAGGCACGCATGATCCGGGAAAAATCAAGTCCGATCCGGTTTTTGACCTCGACCTGGCGCAGACCGGGCTGGGTGATTTCAACAGGATCTTCGGCCGTCCATATCTTGCGTTCGGGCGTGTTGATATGGTAGAGAGCCGAATGAAGGGTGGTGGTTTTACCCGAACCCGTAGGCCCCACCACCAGAACGATTCCGTATGGTTTTGAAATGGCTTTTTTCAGGCCCGCCAGATTCCGGTCCGTCAGGGAAAGCTCCTCGATTTTCATGGCTCCGGAAGATGCCAGAAGCCGCATGACCGCGTCCTCCTGTCCGTCCGCGGTGGGCAGGGTGGCAACCCGGAGCTCGAAGGGTGCGATCCCTCTGCGTTTGAACTTGATTTTCCCGTCCT
>Ga0351946_1082_pt1 | contig 11805 bp, 8 predicted proteins | sample BONcelT113001F15_FD_206832 | JGI IMG/M metagenome (GOLD analysis project Ga0351946, IMG submission 206832) | Enriched cells from coal bed in the Powder River Basin, Montana, United States - BONCAT cells T11 rep3 HSBNCT.T11.300.1.F15 ...
ATGTAAACAGGATGACTGTTGCGGCTTTCATCAAAACTAAACAATTATATTAATTTTCGCAACACTAAGCTGAATTGGACGGATAAAAAGAGGGTCATGCGATAAATTGTTGTTATGTATCAATATACATGCGAAACTTCTTAAAGTTTGCCCGATTCTCTCTTTTAGCCCTACCGTATACCGTCCACAAAATGTAATGGAATAACACATTAAATCCTTTCATTGTATATACTTACTATGTCAACGGATGTGCAGCATAATTGTGAAAGCATGAAAGAAGTGAAAATAAAATGATTAACCTATAATTTTTATCTTTGCGGTCGAGGTTAAAAATGACCACTAACGATTTGATTCAATTTGGAATACTTTTTATCGCGCTTGCCGCCTTGATTTATCAGATTTTGGTTCAAAATAATGAGTCAAAGAAACTGGATGAACGAATATTAACGAAATTAATCGTATTCTACTTCTGCCAGGATATCCTCAGAACTGAGTCGGAGATTGTCGAGCGCTTTAAAAATGCCCCAGACCTGAAAGTAGACGAATTCGAGATTAATAAAACAATATATGAGATGTAAAAGGATGGAACCTTACGTTATCGCTCTAATAACACCTTTAAAGCTCGGAGAAATACAGCAAAACAAGAGGCTGAAGAGAAAACTGAGGATTAAATTTTCGAGGAGAATATGGGATAGGAGGAAAAAGTGTGCCCTGATGTCAGTAATATGCAAATAGAAAAAATCATTCTGCATCGTGTTTATGATAACAATACAGATGGTAACATTACACCCCCCAAAATAAGTGATAATTTCACCACAATCGAACCAGAGGGTCTTGCAACACTCCAAAATCGTATTGTGAAATCCATCGGAGAAGATTCTCACTCCATCCAAATGCGAGTAATCGATAATACCGAAGGATCTGCATATCAAATATGCAAGTCAATTATTTTCGCATCGGATGATAATGAGAAAATTCGGTTATCTGCTCAATTAGCCCATAAACTAGCTCGTGCTCAGATTGGAAGAAATACCCCTGGAGGAATACTGATTATTATCTCTGGGTTGATTGGTTCGAATAATGATCGCAAACATTTTGTTGGAATAATAAAAGCTGAATTACATGATGGATTTAATGTTGATGAAAACCAATCCATCCTAATTCTGCATTTGTTAACCTCTTTGCTGTTAACGCCTCAACAGAAGTTTTATAAAATTGGTATATTTATCAACGAAAATTCCACTGCTTCGAGTGAAGAGGTGGATGACAATGATTATTCAATCCTAGTTTATGATCACTTAATGAATAGGAGAGAATCGAATCAATTAGCCCGCTATTTCTTTGATTCCTTCTTGGGTTGTGATTATTCAATCAATGATAAAAGCTTAACTCGTGATTTTTATTATCGTACAAAAGATTTTATAGATGTGCAAAATTTTCCCGAAGAAGAAAAAATTGAGTTTAATACCTCATTAAATTCATATCTCCGCAATCAACAACAGGCGACTGTTCTTGTTGCTGATTTTGGGAATGATAATTTCTCGCCGGAAATTCGTGATAATTATTCCAACTTCATGAGAAGTGTGTCATTCCCAGATCATGCAATTAGTAAGGATATTTGTTTTTTGGAAAATATACTAAAGTTTAGGCGTTTAAAATTCAGTTCAGATGTAAAAATTATTGCCCCATCACGAAATTTTGATCAAATTATTCACATAGACGGATTTGTAGATAATGAAACAAGAATACGGATTCAAGGAAATATAATCAATGACGACTGAAGCTGAGCTAATAGCACAGTTCGAAAAAGATAAGCCGATTTACGAAGATTGGGGAAATATCATTAACCAAGAAATCTTGAAGGGTTTAGCTTCTATTCTTGGAGATGGTAAAAAGGTCAACGTTTTATTAAAGATTCCACCTACACCAAGAATCAAAGAAAATGAGTCGTTAATTGAAAAAGCATTTTTTCGACCGTCCAAACATTATGATGATCCATACAATCAAATTACAGACAAAGTTGGTCTACGCTATGTAGTGTTATTGAATGATGAAATAAAAACAATAGAAAGAATTATCACCCATTCTGACATTTGGGATTATTCCAAAGATATGGACTTTGAAGAGGAAAAAAAGGCTCACCCACTTGAATTTTCATATCAATCAATGCATTATATAATTAGAAGCCAAGAAGAGATTACTGGTCCATCAGGAAAAATCCCAAAAGGAACTCCTTGTGAAGTCCAAATTCGAACTTTATTGCAACATGCACATAGTGAGTTGACGCATGATACTACATACAAACCGAAAATGCGTCAATTACCTGATGTCCAGCGTCTAATCTCAAAAAGCATGGCATTGATTGAAATAACTGGGGATATCTTTACAATTGTTGACAATAAGTTTAAAGAAAAGAAAGCTAAAATGAACAACTTGCTGACAGAATTGATACGCTTGTATTCACCAATTCAAAATGTGGACTACCAAATTCAAGCAAATGAATATTTATTAGATGCCATTCCTGAAAAATATATCACTGAAAAAACCATCCAAGATCTAGAAGATTATTTTTCAAAGAATACCTGGATACTAGACAGAGTGAAAGAGAAGAGCAGTTACTCTTTTCTTTATCGACAACCAATAATCCTTTTATTTTTTTACTTGATTAGGCAAAACAAGAATGCATTTCGAATCGATAGTCCCTTACCTTTTGATAAAATCGAACCAATATATACCGATCTCGGAATAGCGGTTGAGTAATTTTTCAAGCTGTTTATTCTCTTTATGAAATTCCATGAAGCTCTCTGCGTCGGTTCGAAACTTAATGAGGCGGTTGATGTTATTGGTCAGGCGAAATACCCCGCGAGCTTGCTCCAGGGATAGGGATCATAAAACTACGACAAATAATAGGGGCAGGAAAATATGAAAGATATTCAAGAAGTAAAGTATGAGTGAGCATTAGATATACGGAAAAAAATGCAACTTTACCTAGAGTAGCGTAAATTACCAGATTCCCGTAAATTCGATGGAGATCATGATGGGATAGGATGCGAATAAAATTAAAATCATTTAGAGGAAAAAATGAATACCATAATCACGAAAAATGAGTATCCCGAAACTGTAGAGAAAATTGAATTCATTTTCAGAGATCCTGACCTTGATGCAGATCCAACAAATAATAGTCAACTTTATTTGCTTAGAAGAGATATAAATAGGTGTTTGTGTCAGAATAAGGATTGTAAAAATTTGGAAAAAATATTGTGGCCTGCTACATTGTCAATTTTAGCCGGAGTAGACCTTCTAGCTACTTACTATAATAATTTGCGATTCAGAATTGATTCTCATCATGAAGAGAAGTTCAAAAAATTTATATTAGATTTTTTTAGTCTTGAGGGTGAATTAAAAAATGCTTTGTATCGTTTTAGATGTGCAATTATCCATAATTACGGTTTAGTTGCAACTAATGAAGGTAAGGTCTATCGATTTGATTTTAATTACTTAGAAACTGATAAAGTATTGATTAATAAATTAAATACGAGACATTATTATGTAAGTTTATTCATTCTTGACATTAAATTTCGAAAAGCTGTTAATTCTCTTAAGCAGCATCTTCTTGACGAAAAAAACCTACCTGTCTATACATATGCAATTGATCAACTTTCCAACCATTTTGGTGGAATAGTTTACTATAATCAAACAAGTGGTTCCTCTTGTTCTGGTGGAGCTCCAATTTGTTATCCTGCAAAAAAATTATAAGTTTATAAACAAATTCTTTCAGACTTGTTAAACCGTTGCCGTCTATCTTCGAATTTCAGGGTGTGGGTGAGTAAGAGATTTTCCATTCCATTAATCCAAATTAAATCGTATGACATAATTAACTCATATGAGTATCTGCATGTTACAATAAAAATACACGGAGTGGAAATTACCTGTTTCTGAGCCACCAGGTGCGGCCTGCTCACGTGTTAACATTAATGACGAGCTATTACGCTCTGATTTAGTGACGAGACTAACCTCAGGTGAAAATCTAACTCAAATCCTTCGGGATGTGGTGGATTATTATGAATTGGAGGTGCTCATGATAGGACGCGCTAAAGGCTCAGAAGCAAAAATCCACGCGCTAACGGGGCGTTTTAATTATTAACCGAGACTTAATCTGGCAGTTATTTGAAATAATCTTCATCCGGTTTTCTTCGCTACTCAAGGATTTCAATTCTTACCTTTTTATCAAATAAACTCATTAATCATCGGAGTTGACATCTTCATCCTTTTCGATCAAAATTTGGTCTAATTTATTGGTTTCAAATAATTCTAGCTGACCAAAATTCGTCGGAGCATCTTTCCTTTTTGCTGATATTCTGTGCCTATAAAACCGCTGAAATAAGTCACCACCACGTAATCTTTTAAATTTAACCACATATTTGTTTTTTTCTTCAAGATGAAAAGCAAAATCAAGAAGGACAAATGCATCTAGCGCTTTTTGGATCCATTTCCTTCTTGGGAATGTTCTCTCTCTGGCTTCGTTTGATTTTTGTCCATATAATTTTTGAAGAGATTCAGTCAATTCATCTAAATCAACGTCAATTAACCAAACCTTAGCGGATTCATCAAATTTTGCTCCAATATATCTTTCTGTAAATACTGTCTGCCAAAGTAGAACCATAGTGTATTCTACCGCTTCAGGTTCTTGATCATAAAAGCGTTGTCCATCAATAAGTCCCTCAACTGAAATCGATTTTCCGCCCTCTAATTTTTGCGAGAGATTATTAGGTTCTAAGCGTCCCCAGACTTGACGAACATGTAAAAATTGTTTAACCTCTTGTTTTTTGAAAAATTCGATTATCGAGGTTGGATTTTGAAATGCTGAAATTTCTCCGTTATCAATCAGAGACTGAACATATCTGGAAAAATCAATGGATCTATCAACATCTATCAAGAGAGTTATATTAGCAGGTATTAATTCACCACTCTGTGTCCACCAACCCAGCAAATTATCGTCATACTTTCTCAATTGATCAACAGTATCCCGCCACCGATCATTATTGTTTTGGGGCATCGTACGTTTAGCTTCAACAACCATTCCCCAATCATCCTCGATTTGAATAACAGCATCGGGTGTAGCGGTATTGTTAGGATGAACACAATTTGCTGAGCTCGTGGTCATTCGTCTTCCAAACGATATATGTAAAGGAGTTGTTGGATTATCAGCCTTATAATGATCGGAAATTACTTTACAAATAGCTCGAAGACCCATAATGGTTGTTTCATACTCTTCTATTTTTTGGCGAATTTCATCAACATCCGGAATGTCACTTTCATTCGGCATATTCTTTCACTACCCCCTCCCGAAATTGATAAAAAATATATGATGTTATCCGTTCAAGTGCCTGAGGTGTTGAGCGGGCTTGGGGTGCAATTAATACACGATCAGGCGACAATATCCAAATATCAAAGGAAGAACCATCAGCGAAATCGGCAATATTTGCATGATAATATGGATTTCCATGAAATACTGCAATCGAAGAATCTGGATACTTAACCATAGTTCTACCAAACCTACGAATCTCTTCGACTTCATCAAAAATATCGATGTTATATTTAATTTCTAAAGGTGGACTCGGTTTGTAATCTCGTTCTCGAATACCTCGCATCTGATATAGTTCAAGGCGTTCTGATGCATAACCTTCTAATGTAGTAATAATAAATTCTTCGACCTCTTCAAAATAAAAATCACAATAAACTTCACCAAATTTGCTAATTTTCCCTTTCGCTATTGTGAAATAATTCTGCGAGTCCTTTCCACTTTTTCTTTGGATTGCGAATGTAAGTGAAGTAAACCATTGATTTTTCTCCAAAGCTTCTTCAAACATTTCATCAACCGATTGATCTCTCCAGACACGATCAGTATTAAACTGTGATCTTCCTCGATTTTGTCCCGTGTCGCGCTTGGCTTTTAATGTTCCATCTAAAATGTGAATTCGTAAATTGTTTTCAGTATTATTTTCTAGAATTTTTAAAGCATCGTGTATTTCATCCTGTTTGAAAAATACTCGCATAGCTTCTGGATATGATCGTTTCACAAGCTTTCTTACAACATTTGCCCAAAACAATGAACGGGACACCGTAATGACCCGATACATATTTGGATACTTCCCCGGAATAAAAGCTAATAATCCTTCATTTTCTTCTGGAAAATCTTCACCAATAATTCGAGCGGAAAATAGCCATGGAGACGAGTTGTAGTTATGAACTTCAATTTTTGCTATTCTACTAATTCTTTCTATTACGGAAGAAAAATCACCTTTATGGTATATGATTGATTCTCGTAATTGAATATGATCATCAAATTTTTTTAGCATAGGTAATATCCCAAAAAATTTATTTGGGGAAGATAAACTACTAACCCAGCTTTCGAAAGCTTGAATTGGATCATATTTTGGAGCTGCAGATCGCGCCATTATCGTAATCTCCAACACGTTTCGGTTATTGATTGATTAACTTATTATATATCTGATGAAATAAAGTGCCATTATACCTGTTTAGGTTTTTTTATAAAAAAGGCTCTGGTTCACCCCAGAGCCTTTCAAATTATATTCCAAATCCCATTTGTCCCTCCGGCACAACCTCCTTTCTTCTTGTCTTTCTAACAACCACCTTCTTGGTGGACACCCAGTCATCCCAGGTCATCACCTTCTGGCCTGGAACAATTACTGCACTCGGAGTCGTCAAGCTGCCCATCGGATTGTGACTTACCTGCAGGTCGTCAGCAAATAAGGTCTGTAAATCAGAGAGTTTCGCCCCATCCAGCACATCACGTGCCAGTTGAGTGAGAAAGTCGCCTTCCTCCTCCGGAACTATTGCTCCTCCGACCTCATCACCGTAAACGAGCTGAGCAGCCTTCATCTTCCTGCCCATGAGGGCAAGGGCTGTGGCTTCCATCGCTGATGTGTACACCGAGAAAATCGCCTTGACCGGCTGGGTCTGCCCCAACCGCCACACACGCCGGACACTTTGCCAAAGCGTGTAGAGTGAATATTCGATCTCAAAAAACACAACAGTTGAGAATTGCACCAGGTCGAGACCCGTTTCCACAAGCCGAGGGTTACAGATCAAAGCGTCGATTGTATTCACCCGTTTAGCGATCCATTCTTCCCGCTTTCGCGGGTCAACATTACCGCCTAGGATGGACACTTTCAGCCCGTTGGCTTGCAGAGGCATCATCACCCGGTCTTGAATATCGCGGGTGCCAGTCTGACGAACATAGATCAGTACTTTGCGTCCTTGCTGCTTCTCGATTTTGCAGAAGTCAGCCAGCCAGTTTTCTTTTGGTAGCCATTTGTGGCCATTCGGGTTGATTGCCGGCAACTCCATCAGCGGTACTTTTCGGATTGATTTCCCGTCCTCGTTATCTACCTCATCCACTAGCACAACCTCATCCCGAAAAGCCGAGTTAGGTCGTGCCAGGCTCCATTGAAGCCAGGTGGAAAGGTATCGACTGGATTGAACCGCCAATTGCTTCAGGCTCCTATCCATGTTGTGGTATTGCTGCCCCTGGTCGTCGAGCATATCCAGGGCAACCACCTCTTCTTTGTAAGTCGGCATCGCCATGTTCAGATCCTTTAAACTCAGGAAGATAGTCGTGTCTAACAACCGACTCACGATGGCCGGGCTGACACCAGGTTGTTCTTTCGCCTGATTACGATAGCGCCTGTTGCCGGTGTACACACCATCCTCATCCGCATCATCATTACGTCTTCTCCTACGCGTTGTTTCGAGTACACCATAGAGTCGAGCCCACCGTTTCTCGTCATGAAAGGCAAAGTCACGCCGGACGCCATGGTTCAAGCGGTGCAATAGCCAGAAGATTGAGGTGCTTTTTCCACCGAAGAACGTGCCGGTGAGGGTCAACGTCCACTTAGTTGATGTTACCAATTGGTGAAACGCCACACCACGATCCGATGACTTGGATTTGAATTGATGCACCTCATCGGCAATTAGAAGTTTGAAAGAGCCCTTGGCATGTTTGGTAATGTACTCTGAAATGCTATGCCGCCGTGCTCCATTGAACTCGAAGAGGGGTGTTTCACATGGACGTGTACCCCATACTGAGTCACCGTTTGCATCAAGTTTTATCCTTCCATCTGCGTCCAACTCCCATCCTGGAACCCGATTGTGACAGAATTGGCGTTTTTCTGACAATTCATTTGTGTCAATCACGGGGACGAAGAAACCATCCTTCTCGACCATCACAACTTTGCCACAACCAGGGCAAGCACAAGCATCTACGAATTTACCGGTCAGCGGATCTCTTGCTTTTCGAGTAATTACCGCCGGCTGCCATCCTGCCCCAAATTTGGCAGAGGTATGGGCAACGATTGCCACCCATTTAGGTTTTGCCCCTCCTGTTCTTTGAGCCATTTCGCTGGCTAGTTGATATTGATCCAAAAAATCACGGACATCATTGACGTCATAAGCTTCGTCACTATTGCGACCGATGCGCCGCAATTCTCGTGCATGTGCATCGGGGATCACTTCTTCAATCTCACGGATCCACTTGGGAACGAGGTGTGGTGGACAAAGGACAATTGCTGGATAGGCATCAAGCAATTCAAGTACACCAGTTGATATCGTTGTTTTTCCCGTCCCCATTTCTGCCTGGCAGTTCGCTACGCCGTTCTTACGAATCGAGCGTGCCAACGCTGCTGCAGCGTGCCGTTGGGCAGGTAACAATCCAGCCCGTTCCTGTCCCGGTAACGGCTTACGCCGTGTCCCGAGTGCATCTAGAACGGTGACCTCCTTCTGCGTCGGATCCAGATTGTAGAGCGGTTTGTAGGTCTCCAGTACATGCGCAGCGATCTTCTCGCCATGAGCTTTCATGAACTCTGAAAGACCTTTCACGTCCTGGATCACCTGGATACCGTCCTGTTTTAGGACAGCCACCGTTGTAACGAAGCGATCTTTGTAAATTTCCACTACTGTATCCGCTTCCTTGGAGTCACGCTGCTCGGTCTTTTCAACCACCTTGATCACCCGCCCTTTTATGAGCATTGGTTTACCCACTTCATCAGTCAAGCGTACCGTGCCCATCATGCCAGAGGCCATGAGCATGACAATATGACCTTTTTTCAAGGGCATAACCGGTTGTGATAACTGCGCCAAACCCCGCAATGGGTGGATCAGATCCAGCCATTCGCTGGTCCTATGGACACCTGCTTCAATCGTGGCTTCAACCACTTCATCCGGTTCCCAATCCGTACGCTTGAACACGATCGGTTTGCCGTTTACACCACGTGAAGGCGCGGGCAGCAGTTCATAGACTGGTTCAATAGCGGTTTCGATGGATTCCAGTTCTGTAGTTGCCAGGTTTTGCAGGGAAAGCACCTCCTTGTCGGTGGGAGCATGAAAGACTTTGCGCTTGTAAGCCAGCACCACTACCTGTTTGAACTTTTCGTACAGGCTATCCGGAAAACGATAGACCGTGATAGCTTCATAGTGACCGGCCAGGAGGCGAGCGACTTCAATCATTTCCAGAATTTTCTGGGGGACAATGTAAGTCAGCAACCCACCCCGCATCAGCTTGGATGTGGTCGTCTTGAGAAAATCCCATTCGAGCCTCTTTTGACCATCGAAACGGTCAAACTCATATGGTGGGTTCAGGTAGAGCCAGGAGACACTTTCGTCGCTCAGAACACAGGCCTGCCAGGGTGCCTGATAAACCTTATCCATCACAATTTGTGCCTTCTCAGCTCGTTCCGGGGAGAGTTCGACTCCCCAGGTTTCGCAGTTTAGCGCATTGCCCAAGGCAGAAGCGGCTTTGCCTTCTCCTGCGCAGGGATCAAATAACCGCCCTTTTTCTATGGACGGTTTCAGGTAAGAGCAGATGATCTCGACAATCGGGTCATCTGTGGGGTAATACCCCATTCGTTCGATTGCTGGTGGACGCATTTTTCACTCCTTTAGGTAAAAAATCCCCACAGGAGACGCGTCCCACCCCTTGAGGGGATGAAAAGCGCCCCCTCCGGGGTGATATTGAGAGTAGTTTTACTTGTTCGTTCAGACGGTTAGTGAGATATCCTCCTGTGCCAATAACTCAGTCAACAATTCCTGCCAGTCAGCCTGCAGGTCAATTCTGGCTCCCAGGACACAATCGCCGCCAGTGATCAGATCTTGAACCAGCTTCTGGTTGCGAGCTTGTCTCCACAGAGTAACTCCCCAATCGTCCAGGATCGGTACTTCAAGAGCTTCCTTGATTCGCTCGATGAAGAGCCGGATCATTTCATCCTCTGCGTCAAGCGTCCCTCGGAAGACAAGCAGATATGCGCTGAGATCTTCTGGTTCCCATTTTCCAGGCACTCCTAACCGTGATACGAAACCAACATGATGGCTGGTGTATTCCGGCATAGCTTGCCAGGCTTGTTCATACTTGTCAGTGGGGATAAGGCTAGCATCGCCTACACCATCCCGCGTTATTTGCAGCGGTTTGGCACACATGATCGTCACCCGCAGCGACTCCAGGCTGGTCTTGTAACCAACCAAGCCGATGTAAGCCAGGAAATGGTCGCTGTCGTAGGCATAACCGGTGACATGCGCCATCGCCTGCCCATTACGCAGCTTTGGGATTGCTTCTGGAAACAGACGATTACCAGGTTTGGCTTTACCATTTTCCTTTGGAATGATTTTCCATATGACGATCCCGGCATTGATCCGTGCCAGCTCTTCATTCACCTCCCGAAGAACTTCGTACAGTCCTTTCCAGGGCTGCACACCGGTGAAGGTGACGCTGGCTTCGCCGCAATGGATATTGATTCTCCTATCTTGCACATCGAGGATGGCATCCGCCAGAGCTAAAGGACGGTAGTTGGCCAAAACCGGCGGCAGTTTTTCACCTACTTTTGCGGTAAATAAGTATGCACCGAGTTCCGAATCGTAATTCAGAAAACCGGCTTTCCCAACCGCATAATCATAAGGGTAAGCTGCACGAGTCAGTTCTTGACCGAGATCCTCCCTGGCTGGTAGTCCGCTGCCGTCTTTATAGGCAGCAATGACTATTTTGCCCTCTTTTTGCCTGGCGATGATGCGGTTCACTTTCTCGCGCAGGTATTTGTCTTCATAAATTTTCATTTGTTCCTCCTGTGGGGTTTTGAGATGAATTGCCAACGTTGAAGTAGATAGAATCAGCCAACGTTCAAGCATTTCTGTACACAATCGTGTAACAGAATAGCAAACCCGATGACCCAAGGGTTTGGATGATCTGGTTTGCCATTCTATAAAAACGTGTAGATTGGTACTCAAATGGTCGAAGGGGGATTTGTGGTCCCCCTTCCGATCTTACTTCCCATCAATATGCATTGGCATCAGTACGTACAGAAAACCCTCCTCTTCCCCTAACGGGGATGCTTCGCTATCAGCTGGACGAATGATGGCCGGTGTGTTGTGGGCGTTGATTTCAATGACCACATTCTTGGAAGAAATGGCTTCCAGACCATCCTGCAAAAATTTCACATTGAAGGCGATCTCCAATTCCTGGCCTTCAACTGTAGCATCCAGCTCGATTTCGCTCGCACCGGTTTCGTCAGATTCCGATAGTAGTTGGACCTTTCCCGTTTGATCAATTCCAGGTTTCAGGTGAAAACGCACCACATTACTGCCCTCGCGGGCGATGATCCCAGCCTGTTTACAGGCTTTGAGCAAGTCAACAGCACTAATCACTGCCCTGGTTTTGTACCCTTTGGGTAGAATCGCCTGGTAGTCAGGGAACTTCCCATCAATCAACTGTGAAACGATTTGCACGTTTTCGCAACGTAT
>Ga0351946_1084_pt1 | contig 11702 bp, 11 predicted proteins | sample BONcelT113001F15_FD_206832 | JGI IMG/M metagenome (GOLD analysis project Ga0351946, IMG submission 206832) | Enriched cells from coal bed in the Powder River Basin, Montana, United States - BONCAT cells T11 rep3 HSBNCT.T11.300.1.F15 ...
TTCTAATTTTCCTACTCTGTTAAAGGATTTTCGGATTCTTCCTGAAACTTTTGAAAGTTTGTTTCAGGTAAAGTTCGACTAAAACACAAGCCGGTACATATCAATTTTTGAATCAAAAACTTTCAATTTTTGTCGATTTGTTTCGATTTTTATTGAAAGTCTCTTAATTTTCAAATTTGGTTGTTAAAACTCAGCCAGAGCTATTGCGTGAACAGTGGTATATGTCAAATGAGAAAGCCCGGGTGACTTTCGAAATTTCAGGGATGTAAAATCGTGGATTATTTCTTTGAAGAGATCAGAACGCCTTCAGTACGAAGCAAATTTTCAACCTTGTTGTGTTCTTCCTGGTACCGGACTTCTGCATTTTTAATAAATTCTTTGTATTCGGGTTCGTTGCGGATGCAGTCAACCATTGGGTTGATTTTTAATCCGGTAATATGCGCGCATCTATATAAAAATGGAGTACATCTGTTAACGGCTCTCATGTGTTCCAGTGCTTTGGCCTTTTCGCCATGAGCGGCATAAATAAAGGCCAGACCTAAATTCGGAGGAGAAATTTCCGTTGGTTTGTTCTGTTCTATTAGTTGTAATCTATACTTAATTGCTCCCTCAAAATGAAAATTTGCCTCCTCTATCCGGCCATTTTGCAGGTAAACGTATCCGAAATAGTGATTGGGTTGAACTTTTCGCCCTTGCTCTTTCATCGATCCGGTGTATTTTTCTACTATCCGGTAGGCTTCCTTATATTCTCTTAAAATCATGTAAGTATTTCCGAGAAAATAAGAATGGTGGAAACTGAGTAGTTTGCCTAAATTTAGTGAGTCTGTGCGATAAATTTTATGGGCATAATTATTTACCGATTTAAAATTGCCAAGGTTATAACCTATCTGGAGCAAGGTCCAATAATAATAAGTTGAATCGCCGGTAAGTGCAATTAGTTTTTCAGCATATTTTTGGGCTTCCGCATACAGGCCTACGTTATTGAAACTATCCCATAAACTAACTAAGTTTTTCCGCTTGTCAATCGAATTGCTTTCAAGTTTAATTGCCTTTAACTTGTACATAATTGCCTTATACGAATCGCCCCTGTTGTAGTACATATCCGCCAAAAAATCATAAGCCGGAGAGCAATTCGGATTAAATCGTATAGCCAGATTTAAAGCTACTTCTGCTTCTTTTTTCATGACTTTCTGTGAAAATAACCATCCTCTTAAACTATATGCATTTGAATTTTTAGGATCAAAATACAAAGCTTTGTCTGTATAGAAAAAAGCGGAGTCTAATTCATCGTAAGAACAGCAAATCCACCCAAGTTGCACATAAGGTTCCGCATACGTAGAATCGAGCTGAATTGCCCTTTGGAAGTAGTCTTTAGCCTGTCGGTCATTTTCAATGTTATTTTCCAAATCTGCAATATTGCGCAATTCAAGTCCCCTGGAATACATTTCCCAGGCAGCCACACTGGTTGTGGGAGGTTTTTCGATTAATTCTTTCTCTTCCGGTGTAATAACCGATTTAATTTCGGAAGCAACTTTTAAAGCTACCTCGCTCTGAAGGTTAAAGATGTCTTCCAACTTTAAATTATATCGGTTCGATAACAGGTGTTTGTCTGAACTGGTTTCAATAAGTTGGATGTAGAGACTAATCTGGTCACCAACTTTCTGCCCGCTCCCTTCAATAATGTAATTTACCCCCAGTTCGCGGGCTATTTGGGGTATCGTTTTAGTCACATTGTTCCGGTACTGTTCGACTGATGTCCTTGGCCGGACTTCCAAATCTTTGATTTTAGAAAGGTTATCGAGGATGGCTTCCATTACCCCATTGATAAAATAGACATTATCAGGGTCATGACTGTCGTTAATAAAAGGCAAAACTGCAATTGATCTGGCATGATTTTTCAACCGATTGTTGGAACCAAAATTTAAATTATCAAAGGTCTTAGGATTGAAAAAATAAATGATAACCATGAAAAATAAAATGCTGAAGGTAGCAAATGCAACAACCCACCGGACTTGTTTTTTCCTCTCCGGAGGCTTTGTTTCAGTTTTCACCGATTCCTGATTGGCGGAATCTGGCTTCACTGAATGGTCTTCCCCGTTTTCTTCAGGACTGATTAAAGCTCTTTTTTTAACCTCACCAGGTGGATAACCAAAATATTCCGAAAAACAGGTGCTAAAATAGGCAGGACTGCTAAATCCTACCTTAAAGGCAACTTCGGAAGCAGTTAACGATTCCTTTCGGAGCATTTCCATCGCCCGATCAAGCCTGACTTCGCGGATAAACTGGTTGATTGTTTTGTGGGAAATGGAATGAAGCTTCCGGTTTAAGTTGAACCTACTCATACCCGTTTCACGGGCCAAATCTATTACCCCAAAATTCTCATTTTCCAGGTTTTCCTGAATAATTTCGGTTAGCTTTCTGGTAAATACATGATCTATGGAATTTTGATCGTTCATGCACGAATAATTAATCAGTTTGTTCTAAATATAACCTATTTTCATGAAAAAACAATTGTTTAAAACACAGTAATTTAAGCCTATGCCGCTCAAAGCCTTGGCTTCACCTATTTTATCCTTATTTTTTTTTTGTGATTGCAGCAATAGTTATTGAGCATATTGCATATCTAATAATGGATTCGTCTCTGCAATAGACAAACCCATTATTAAATCAATGCGCGTAATAAAAAACCAAAGAGGATTAATATTATTTTTATATTCATTTCTTTAATTATTGTTGCACCTTTATCTGGATTAAGGTTTTTATTTTACAACTATATTCTCAATCGGTGGTAATGATCTTAAATAATTATAAATAGCTACTAAATCAACCGTGTCCATCTTTGCATACATTGTCCATGGCATTATAGTGTTAGCAGCCCCTTTATCAATATTTGCTGGCACGTAGGTTGCTAAATCATAACTTTTAAAAATACTGATAAACATTTCTCTGTCCATTTCACCAATCCCAGTCTTTTTGTCGAAGGTAATATTCGTTGAAACTGAGGTTCCACCTCCTTCCATTGGAAATTCACTTCCCCCTGAAAACGCTTTTTCCATTACCAAATCTCCTTTGTCTGTTATTGGGGTGTGACAATCGATACATCCCGCAGCGGTTGTAATATACCTACCATAGTTTAAAGAATCTTGCATGGAAGGCCTTTTAGAAGGATGTCCTTCTTTTGCCATGGTATTAATTAAAAAGTTTACAGGAAAATCTGATTTAGATATAGGTACATCATTTTTAACCGGAGTCATTGATCGCAAGTAGGCAATTACACAGTAAATGTCTTCATCATCAAGGGTTCCGTAAGCCCCACAGGGCATAATAGGGAAAATCGTATTATTTCTTTTCCCGACCCCTGAAGTAATTGCACGGTAAATTTCCCCATCGCTCCAGTTTGCCAGATTATATGGGGTGATATTCGATGCAATGTATTTGCCCGGCAATCCAATATTCTGATCAAAGACCTCACCGCCCATCCCCTCAGTTCCAGGTACTATTGGTCCGGAATATTTTGTCCAATCTCTTTTCGAATGGCAATGAATGCAAACCAGCACATGATTGGCAAGGTATTTCCCTCTTTCAACATGCTCAGGCGTAACTTTCACTTCCAGGTCTTTTACTTTGATGTTTGGCAGAAACCATTTCAGGTAAATTCCGCCTGCGATAATGAGGATTGCAACAACGGAAAAAATACCAATTAAAATTTTCAAAAGCTTACTCTTTTTCATAATTCGTAATTTTTATTTTTCCTACTCATAAGGCTTTTCGGTGTGGCCCCGTTTTATTAAGTGGTCGCTGGATTCCACTTTGTTCACTTCTGTTTATTTCAATTCAGATTAGAGATGTCCAAATATTATTCTATTGATTCACTTGTCTTTTATAGGCTACTTTTTTTCGTACCTGTCGTATCATAGCCAACCGAATAATATTAATGTTTTATTTACTCGCCAGGCAAAAAGTCCCGCAAGTCCTATAAGTATTAAGTTTAGTGTCAAACTAAAGGGAGTGTAAACTTGCATTCCGAGAATAATAGTTGTCAAAACGAGGAACAGACAAACAGTGGCAAGCCGTTTGCGAAGAATACGAAATGGTTTTACAGATGGCAGAAAATTGTCAGGAACTTTTGTGTCGGCTGTGATGTCTTTGAAGAACGATTCAATTTTCGGTTGAAGTGAAAAATGCACATACGAAACCAATCCCATTAGCGTAAAAAGAATAATTGTCTTTGCGAGCAGAATGTAATTTATCCAAAGCGCTTGAATGCCCCAGTGTCCATAAACGAGCAAAAGAATTCCCGAAATAAAAACTGAAAGTTGAAAAACATAGCACCGCACTGCACCGTGCCGGATAATATTTTCCATATAACGGTCTGTCCCGAAGTTGAAGGATGAACCCATTAAAGCGCGCTCATTAACTACTATTAGATTGAAAAGCGGAATGGACATAAATACAAAACTTATGATATGCCATAATTTTAAAACTTCAAGAAAATTTTCCATAGAAATTTTAGTTTAGTAATTTACAACTTGCTATTTTCATGTTTTAGGTGATTATTCAACTACTTTCAGTTTGACTTTCTTTTCAAAATAATTTCCTTTCATTCCTTCTTTAGCGTTTCCTTTTTGAGATTCTCCTTTTGTTAACATTATCTGCCAAGATAGTTCTGCATTTTGCGCAGCATCCGCAGGTCGTATTGTCATGGGCAAAGAAGTAATTTTTGCATTTTCATATCCTTCAAGTTTGTCACCAACAATACGACAGGCCAATTGTAAATTACATTCCCACCCGGGAGCAAATTTTGAAAGAGAATTGGTTTCTATTGTTTTCGGGTCAATATATGTCCATGCGTTACGGTAAGGCATATCTGATTTTCCATCATCTTTTCGTCCGATTACGGTGAAAACAGTTTTTGATTCAAACCGTTTTACTTCTATAAGAAAACTACCATCTGGCTGACGAAATGATTTTTTAGAGTCTTTGTCAAGGATGTCAATGATGTTATTCTCTTCGTCACCCCATAAGCCATTGTTTACATGACATGATAAACAATTTTTCGATTTTGTCAAGATACCAACGCCAGGTGGATAGGCATAAGCTACACCGCTATTGTTTTGTTTTTCACGAAATTCGGGGTGGTAATGATTTTCCGTCCCGATAAATTGATTGATAGTAACAATAACTATCAAAATTGCTGTGAAAATGATTGTTTTTGTTTTCATTTTATCAGTGTCAGTGATTATCGTGCTGACTCCGCACTTTTTTGTTTTCCTACTCTGTTAAAGGATTTTCGTATTCTTCCTTCAAGTAATTATTTACAAAAAAGTATTGTGTAGTAAATTTGTTATAGGTTTTTAGCCTCAGTAGCCTGCAGATTTCACTTCCTAAAAAACCTGTGGCTCCTGCTACCAATTCAGATGATGTTTCCATTTTGAATGTATTTAAGTTTAAACTGATATTGAGAAAATCAGATTATCACTGAATTTGTTATTGTAGCTTAGAAGGCGCCAAACTCGAATAGTTATACAATTAAAAGAGACTATCCCGAGCTGTTGAGACAGTCTCTTTTTAAAATTGAATTATATCAAAATTTTAATGCAACACCCAGATTAAGGTAAGCAATCCCTGAACCTAATTCTACCATACCAGCCAGATTGTCGGAGAAGAAATAGCGGGCGCCAATAAAACCTGAAAAGATCAAACCACCCTTTGATGCATTATAGTTATATCCAGGTACTGAATTTCCTGTTTCTTTTGAACTAAGAATGTTGTATCCGAGCATAGCTCCGGCATAAGTATCAAGGTTATCCATCAAATTATAATGTAAATATCCTCTGGGGCCAATAATGATATTGGTGTATTTCCATCCCCATCCGGAATATTCCCATTTATAGGCAGCATAACCAAGGTATCCGCCAACGCCTATAGCCCCTTTCCCATCAAATAGATCATCCTTTATTACAACTTCCAAAGATCCGGATATTGGAGGAACGCTACTTGTGTATCCAACACCGCTATACAGTGCAGATCCAAGACCGACTCCGAGGTTCAGCACTTTGTCGCCTTTTGCAACAACCTGAGCATTTGCAAATAAAAAACCACACAAAAAAAATGTTGCGAGTAATAAACTTTTGAATTTCATAGTTAATAGTTTTTTAAGTTAAACATTTGGATATAACAAAATCACCTGAATAAACATTTCAATATTGATCGCACTTAGCAAAGACACTATGAATGGGATTGGTGTTTGTCTTACTGACAGCAAGCAAAATTATTCTGATAGCATTTTCCATAATTACGGGATTACCATTTAATTTCAAATAATCTAGTAATCTGCATAGCGACTGTGCTACTATTTTACTGTAACTGAAGCGCATCCACAGGTATATGCTGAACTTCGAATTGATTATCATATTCACCTGATTGGCAGGCAAATTTCACCACCAAAAGACCCGTAGCACCTGCTACCAAAACTGTTGAAGTTTCCATTTTGCATGCATTTAAATTTAGAAAATGACATTGAGAATATCAGAATCTATCTGAATTCGTAATTGGGGTTAAGTAGAGAATATGATGTATAGCAAAGAGCTACTGACTATTTTTGAATTAACTGAAATTCAAATTATAAAAATAACGAGTATTATAATTCACCTTATCTGCACTGGCAAAATCACATATTAACAAATATATACAAAAAAAAAACAATTATTTTCAATAATTGTCGTATAAAATTCAGAAATTCATGCAGTTAACTTTAAACAGACACTATACATAACACAACAATCGTCAAATCACTAGTCAGATAAGATGTTTCGATTAAAAGAGTATTTTGTCTTAATTAATCGAAAATGTGACAGTGTTAATCATTTTCGATTTTCCAGAGTAAAATGTCATTTTTGAAAAAATTATTTTTGAAAAAATCCATATATCATGACCAATAATTCAGTTGAAAGTACTACTCCTGTCTATACCCTGAGTATAACTTCCACTCTTTCAGGAATACCGGTTCATTCCATAAGGCAATACATTGATAAGGGATTGATTATTCCATTCAGGAAAGAATCCAACCGGAATTTGTTTTCTCAGGTAGATATTCTGCGTTTAAAATATATTCATAAGTTACTCAATGAAGATGGATTGAATATTGCAGGAATCAGATCTATCCTGGCGCTTATTCCTTGTTGGGCAATTCGGGAATGTGCTGCTTCGGAACGTGAAAAATGTCAGGCTTTTCACAGCAATAATTATCCTTGCTGGGAAGCCTCTGAAAAGGGAATGATTTGCAAAAATACGGATTGTAGGGAATGTGAAGTATATTGTATCCTGGAGAACTTTCTGGATGTAAAATCATATCTAAAGACACTAATCCCTTAAATCTCTATATTCTTCTGCTATTGAAATAAAAAAACCGACGACTTCCTGCTTGAAGTGGCAACAACCAGCCAGAAAGAATTTTCTGAAATTGTCTTTCGATATTCCAAACAGTTTTCTACGTTTGTAAATGAACCTGACTAAACAACTAATCACATGATTACAAAGGATAAAAATGCCTCAGCCCCGGCTTCCACATTGGCTGATTGATATCAAAAAATTATTACACCACCAACTATTGATTCGTATATTGCCGGGTTTCCACCCGAAACCCAGGCAGTATTGATTCAACTTCGGGAGACGATCAATAAAGCAGCGCCGGAAGCTGAGGAAGTGATTAGCTACCAAATGCCGGCATACAAGTTTCATGGAATTCTGGTTTACTTCGCCGGCTATAAAAATCACATCGGATTTTATCCAACAGGTTCAGGAATTGAAAACTTTAAGCGCGAATTATCTTCCTGGAAAACCTCCAAAGGAACTATCCAATTTCCCCTCGACCAGCCCCTTCCACTCAAATTGATTACTGAAATGGTCAGATTTAGGGTCATTGAAAATCTGGAAAAGAAAAAAGGAAAAAGAAGTAAATGCACATATTAATGAGTGCCTCCGATCTTTAAACCCCGGCTATTCTCTTTTTATATACATCCAGACATTCGGTCAAACGATCCTTTGCAGTCGTGTCGCCCGGCACATTGTGCGAGGGATGAATGTATAATTTAACACCGCGTTCGGCCAGTATTTCGGCAACAGTAGTTACCGTCATCCAGACAGCAGTGATAAATCCCATGGTGGAAACCGGTCCGATTTTATCAATGTGATTTTTCAGGGGAACACTGGCATCCTGAATGGGCACACAGGTATCAACAACGACATCGGCCAGTTCAAAAATATTTTTTCCGCACGAATGCCTGGTTTCTTTACCTTCAGCTTCACCAGCCGATCCAAACACGATCAGCTTATTGCCCATTTCCTTCACTTTCAGGGCAATGTCAATGTTCACCGCATTTATTCCGGTATGTGAGAAAAGCCAGAAACAATCGTCTTTGTGAAAAGTATAACCTTTCATAATTTCGGTTCCATACCCTTCAACCCTTTCAAGAAAAACAAAATTGTGCACGCTCATACCTCCCATTATGTTGGTAAAAAAAGTGAGCGGCAATTCTAACATCGGGTGAAAACCCACAAATCCACCAATTCGCGGATACATTTCTTCGATGGGCAAAGTCGCATGGCCACAACCGAAGGTATGCACCCAACGTTCTTTTTCGATGCTACCGGCCATTATTTCAGCTGCTTTCTGAATATTTTCCATTTGGGTGGATTCAATTTTATCCATGATTCCACGTGCGTTATTCAACCATTCTTTTGCTAACATATTGGTTTATTTTTAGTTATTTAAAATGTTTTGTTTCTTCAGTTTCAGGATAATAAAATACAGCAGAATGAACATGATCAGAATAATTCCCATCATGTACAGCGAAAAACTTGCAACTTTATAGGTCTCGAATACAATTCCTCCCAGGGCATTCAGCAGCATATTCCCGGTGAGGGCCATTACCAGCACCAGGCTAAAGGCTGCTCCTGAAATATCGGGAAACATGGTTCCCACATATCCCAGCATAACCGGAAATGAGGCAGCCGCGCCAAAACCAAGCAGGCTGATGCCCACCATTCCAATTGAGTATGATGTTCCGAACTTCATGATAACCAATCCTGAAAATGTAATCAGCAATCCTGCCGTCAAAACTTTCCATGGTTCTATCTTTTTAAGCACAACCCCCAACAACAGGCGGGAACCCGTCAGACTAATGCTCATCAAGGTAAGCGATATCAGGGCCTTTTGTGTATCCGACGAAAATACATCCATAAAATATTTGGGTGTCCAGGTGGTAGTCAGCGTTTCGAAACCGCTCTGAAAGAACAGAAAAAACCCGATGAGCAGAATGGTCGGATTCTTTATCATCTGAATGTATTTTTTGTACGGGATTCCACCGGAATTTTTGGCTTCGGGGCATTTCAGAAATAAAAATAAAGTCAAGGGAATGATCGCTAATAGTCCGATGATGGATAAGATGGACGAATAACTCATTTCTATTTTCAACAGCACTGAAGTGACTAACGGAAAGCTTAATGCACCAATTCCCCAGAAAACTCCGAGGAAACTAAGGTAGGCTCCTTTTGTTTCGGTAAACAGATCGGAAACCAACGCATTTGCTGCCCCGTTAATGATTCCTCCACCCAAACCCAAAAGAAATATTATCGCCTGAATTACAGGCAGTTGGTCAGTTCGGCCAATGATTTCGAATGCAGCAAATAGAAATAACAAGCTCACAATCATGATAACTTTATAGCCAAACCGATCGACAATTGGGCCAAAAGATACAGATCCGATGAGAGCTCCTGCGGCAAACAGGGAAGCCAAAAGCCCGATAAAGATTTTATCGACAGAAAAAGTAACGGTCAGGTATTCATTGATGGTTCCGATTGCGACACAAGCTATTCCAAACATCACCATAGCTAGACATGCGGCCAGAAATAAAAGTTTTTTTGTGTACATGTCAGTATCGTTATTTAATTGCCAGATAACCTGCACCATACATTCCAGCCTTGTTTCCAATGGCCGACACTTCGATGGTGACTTGTTTAAAGCCAATTGGTTGGGCCCATTTCTTTGCCTCCAGATAAATCCGATCCAAAAAACGGTAAGCTTCACCAAAAACACCTCCGCCCAAAATGATTTTTTCAGGATTAAACAGGCTTACCAGATTTGCAATTGCCATTCCCCAGTATTCTATGGCGCGGTCAATAACTGCCACTGAAATGGCATCGCCTGATTCGTATTGATAGATTAAATTGTTGGCGCTTATCTCCAATCCACTCTTAAAAACTCCGTTGTAGTTAATATTTTGGGCAAGCACCTCTTTGGCAAAACGCACCATACCATTGCCCGAAGCGTAATATTCAAAGCATCCAAAAGGATTGTATTTTTCCTGATAGGGACGATCCAGAGCCAGCCAACCGGTGCATCCGGCAATATCATTGGCTCCGCGGAGAATCTGTCCGTCGATTAAAATTCCTGCACCAATACCGGTTCCAACGGCCATGAAAATGGCATTACGGCAACCTTTGGCATTCCCTTTCCAAACTTCACCCAAAATATAGCAAGCGCGGTCGCTGTCGATACTGATTTTGATTTGCTGGTCTTTGAGCATTACTTCCAGCTCTTCCAGTAATGGGTAATCCTCCCATCCGGCGATATTCGGAGCCCAAACTTTACCTGACAGTGCATAGTAGATTCCCGGCACTGAAACGCCCAGGGAATGCACGGGATTATTCAGTTTTTCAGCTTCAAGAATAAGAGAGTTGATTTGTTCGTCAATGATCAATCCCACTTCAAGCCCTTTTTTATCCCGAATCAATGTGTGATTGGTGGTCAGGATTTCGCCATCTTCGGAAAATAAGGCGGAATTGACTTTTGTAGCACCTAAATCGAGTCCGATAAATGCCATTGGAGTTGGTTTTAGTTTCAGTAAAAGCAACGAAAGATACTCATTTCAGGAAAGCAATGAGGTAATCCGATGCAAAAAACAAATGATTATTGCTTTTTATTGATACCTCTTTAAGCTGCTCTGGAACTGACATCAGCATAGCCTGCATGACGAAAAAGTATGGGCGGCATAATTCTAAACAGAAAAGCATAATCCTTTCCTGTTTCCACACAGGCAAACGAATAAAATGATTATTTTTAGGATTCTAAAAATCCATCGGTCATGAAAACCCACCTGCTTTTCTTCCTTCCTGTTCTCATCAATTCATTCGCTTCGGCCCAGGATATAAAGGAAATTATCCGAAAATCGGACGAAAAGTTTCGCGGTTCGTCGAGTACCGGCAGCTTTTCAATGACTATTGAACGCCCAACCTGGTCGCGCACCATTTCGATGAAAAGCTGGGCGCTGGGAACTGATTATTCATTGATTTACGTTACTGCTCCAGCCAAAGAAAAAGGCCAGGTTTTTCTGAAGCGTAAAAACGAAATGTGGAACTGGGTGCCGTCAATCGAACGAATGATCAAGATTCCGCCATCGATGATGATGCAGTCGTGGATGGGCTCCGACTTTACCAACGACGATCTGGTGAGGGAATCTTCCATCGTAAAAGATTATACCCACAAACTGATTGGCGAGGAAACTGTTGCCGAATACTTATGCTACAAAGTTGAACTCATCCCGCTTGAAAATGCGCCTGTTGTTTGGGGCAAAGTGCTGATGTGGGTCAGTAAAAAAGATTATTTATGGCTTAAGGCAGAGTTTTACGATGAAGATGGCGTC
>Ga0351946_1085_pt1 | contig 11620 bp, 10 predicted proteins | sample BONcelT113001F15_FD_206832 | JGI IMG/M metagenome (GOLD analysis project Ga0351946, IMG submission 206832) | Enriched cells from coal bed in the Powder River Basin, Montana, United States - BONCAT cells T11 rep3 HSBNCT.T11.300.1.F15 ...
GCCGTTTTTTTCTTCAACACATCGAATCACTTCATCCTGCTGAACATGTTCCCATAGTCCTTTTTGTTTAATGAGCGCCTCGGTATGATGATAGAGGTCGGGTATCCGTTCGTAAATATCCGGGTGGACTTCCAGATAAATGAGACCGTTTTCAATGCCGACCTTAACCGGTTCGTAGATTACCTCCACCCGGGCGCCGATACTGATTTCCTTGTAAAATTGTGAAATATGTTCGGGGTACATCCGGATACAGCCCCGGCTGACCAGTCTGCCCACCCCCCATGGACGGTTGGTGCCATGAATTCCGATATGTTTGGCCGACAAGCCGACCCAGTAATCGCCCAAGGGATTGTCCGGTCCCGGCGGTACCGGCGTTTTGCCGTATTCTTCCCAGGCTGACGGCGGCGGCATCCATGTGGGGTTTTTCTGTTGGGTCACTACGCGGTATGAACCCACGGGCGTTTCGAATCCCTCGCGGCCGAGGCCCAGCGGATAAGTTTTTACCATACCAATTTTTTTCATGAAAAGATAGAGTCGCATTTCCGGGATGTTGATCACCACTTCTTCATACTGGGTCGGGGGCAGGACCCAGCGGCTCGGAACGGTCAGCCTTGTATCGGCCTTTGGAACCCAAGGGTCGATATCCGGATAATAAAGGACGATTTCATTATACCCCAGTCCGTAATCCCGGGCTATATCCAGCAGTGTCTCCCTGTATCCGACGGTATGATACTGGAAAAATCCGACCACACTGCGTTCGGATGCCGTTTCCACAGGGCCGGCCGCAAAGGAGTATGGGAAAGAGGCCGAAGAGGCCGACCCGCAGAGGCCGATAAGAATCAGGCTTAGAAAAAGGATGGTACCGTTTTTTTTCATTTTTATTCAATCAGGGTTAGCGGCCGATTTTCTGTGCCGCGGTTTTTATAACTTTTTAAACCAAGGTTAATAAGGATTATAATTATACGTTTGATTTTTTCTGCTGAAAGCAAATAAATATTAAAATATTATCACCGCTTGTTGTCAATAATAATCGTTGTATTCAAAAAGATTGATATAAAAAAAGCCAATGCACTATTCGTACCATAAAATTGATTGGCTGCCGATCACGGAAGATATCCGCTTCGAGGCGGTCGCGAAACGGTGAAAAATAGCTTTTTGCGAATCCGTCGATTCATGCTAATAACAGACAAAATAAGAATTAATGATTCCGGTTTTTAAAAAAGCGGAATTAATGGTTCCGGTATGGAAAAATGCAACATATCCTGATCGTTTCCAGAAACCATGACGATATTGAACAGGTCCGCCTGGCGTTCCAACAGACGCACACCCTCAGGCTCGCCTCCGATGTCGGGAAAGCACTGGAACTCCTGGCCCAGCGACGCTCCGATCTTGTATTCATCGACATCGATACACTCGGCAACGGCGGACGGTATTATCAGGAAACCATTCATTCCTTCAAGAATTATTTTCCGACCATTGAAATCGTCGTGGTGGCGGACAAGGTATGCATCCGGGAGGCCGTAAAAGCCGTACGTTCCGGAGCGAGCGATTACGTGACCCGCCCGCTTGATGTCGAGGAAATCCGACAGTAATGAGATGATCGTTCAGTCGGAACTCGATTATCTTCGTGGGCAGTTCTGGAAAACCGATGCACTGACATTTATCCAGACGAATCATCCGACGATGAAAGAGGTTTATGAATCGATCCGGCTGGTTGCACCGACCCGGGCCACGGTGCTGCTTGCGGGAGAAACCGGCACGGGCAAGGGCGTCCTGGCCAGTCTGATCCACCGGCACAGCAACCGGGAAAACGGAAGATTCATCAGCGTTCATTGTGGTGCTATCCCTGAAACCCTTGTTGAAAGCGAGCTTTTCGGACATGAAAAAGGTGCTTTTACCGGCGCGGTCCGGCGGAAGCTGGGAAAATTTGAAATCGCCCGGCAGGGAAGCATTTTTTTAGATGAAATCGCCACGCTCACCCCTTCCGCTCAGATCAAGCTCCTCCAGGTTCTTCAGGACGGAACCTTTTCCCGGGTGGGCGGCGAGGATGTTATCCAGACCGATGCGCGTGTAATTGCCGCGGCCAACATGGATTTAAAAGCGATGTGCGACCAGGGGACTTTTCGCCGGGACCTTTATTTCAGACTCAATGTGTTTCCCATTGAAATCCCCCCCTTGCGGGAAAGAGCCGAGGATATTCCGATCCTGGCGGAAGTTTTTCTGGCGCGGTTAAATACCCGGATGAACCGATCGATAAAAGCGATCCATCCGGATGTGATGGCTGCCATGAAGCGGTATGCCTGGCCGGGAAACATCCGGGAACTGGAGAATATGCTGGAGCGGGCCTATATCCTGGAAACCGCCGACACGCTGACCCCCCTGTATTTCCCCCCGGAGTTGCTGGGAAACGGTCCGTATCGGAATGCCCTTGCCGTTGACGCAAAAATCCCCATTGCCGCGGCCCGGCGCGGTGTTCTGGAAGCATTCGAACAGCAGTACCTCCGGCTCTTGTTAACCCGCAACAAGGGCCGGGTCAACAAGAGCGCCGAAGACGCCGGCATTACGACCCGCCAGTTCCATAAACTCATGACGCGATACGGCATTGCCAAGGAAGAATTCAAGGCGTAACCGTAAATTCGCGAATCGCAATCACGACAAGTTTTTACCAAATCATCCGATTTCCACTCTCGCCTATCCCTCAAACCTGATCTGAGGTCTTGAAACAGCTTCTATGAATGGCCCGATGATTGCAGTTAAATTTCGGGGGCGAAATTAAAGGACCGTGAAATGGCGCTGAATGAAAATAATGAAAAGCACATAACCGCCCTGGGCGTTGTCATTCCCGTGGACTGGGATGAAACGGGGAATCCCCGGTCCTTTGTGTTATCGACATACAAGGAACAGGAATATCTAATCGATGGCCTGACCGAACCCGGCCGCCGGTTGATGAAGCTGGTTCACCGGAAAATAAGGGTAACCGGAGAACTGGGGGCAGTGATCAATAATCGCAGGTTGATCACGGTAAAGCATTTTGAGCCGGTATAAAGGCCGTTAAACCATAGCGTTACGAAGCAGGCAGTAAGGGATAAGCGCTAAAATGAACAACATTCTCGTGCGGATATTTATGGCCCAAATGCTGCTGGTAATGATTTTGGGTTTTGGCGCGTGTGGCCCTGAAGAGACAGCCATGATGCCGACCCCGCAGGCCATGGAGGCTGCCCGGGCGGAAAAATATGAAATTACCATGCAAGGATATGAAGAAGCGGCCAAGATTATAATGGAAGCGGAAATGGAATCGATTCAGCAGGAAGAAAACGCTGATCCGATGCCGGATTAGTCGGGTCAGCCTTTATCTCTTGCCACCCATAACATAGAAATGTCTGAAAATGGTCATATGTTGCCACGGGGTAACATATGACCATTTTTTATGGGCTGTTAAACAGTGACCTGAATTTATGAATTAAGCTGATTATCCTTATAAATCAAAATAATGAGTAGTGCGCCACTGCGACTTGCAACCTGGCATAAAGATTGAATTGATAAAAAAAAGTAAATAAGTCACCCGGAAATAGATTTTGAAAATCCTAAAAAATCGGAGGGATCAACTATGAAATGGGGAAATAAAACATGGATAGGCGTGATCGGATGCATTTTGTTAACTATGATTATGGTTGCAGGGTGCGGGTCGAAAATAAAGCCGCCGCATGATGTAATATCTAACGCGGAAATGGCGATCAACAGGGCGATAGAAGCCGATGCCCTGTCCTACGCGCCGCTGGATATCAGGTACGCGCAGGAAAAAATCGCAAAGGCTAAGGAATTCATGGCCAAAGGAAACCATGAAGAAGCTTACCAAATGGCTGAAGATGCTATTTTGGATGCGCAGGTGGCGGAAGCCGTTACACGGGCTGAAAAGTCAAAGGAGTTATCGCAAAAGATGCAGAACAATATCGATTCGCTGCGCAAGGAAATAGACCGAACGCAATAGCAGTTGGAATAAATTTGATAGATAATCATGCCGGTATAAAGATTTAAGAGGAGGATATATCAATGAAAAATATGAATTTAAAGGTCAAGCTGAGATTTATCGTATGGATTGCGCCTTTTATGATTTTTTTTCTCATAGCGGGTTGCGCAACACCTAAAATTAATCCGGTTCTTGCAAAGGCACGGGCTTCTTATCTGGAAGCAAAAGATAATCCTGATATCTCAAAAAATGCGGCTGTCGCCCTTTATGAAGCTGAAAAAACCCTGGAAAAAGCGGAAAAAGCACAAAATGTTAAAAGCATGGAGCGAGAAGCCAACCGGGCGTATCGTCAGGTTCAGGTCGCGGTGGCGCAATCTGAAAAAAAGATGGCTGAAAATAAAATTAATCTATTAACTAAAGAGAATGAGTCTTTGCTGCTCGAAAGAGCGCGCAGGCAGGCCGATCAGAGAGCTTCTGATGCGGATCAGGCCCTTCAATTGGCTGAACGGAAGGTACAGGAGGCAGCGCAAGCCAGAGCTGAGGCGGATCAGATGAAGACACTCGCTGAAGAAAAGGCGATGAAAGCAGAGCAGGCGAGTCTTGAAGCTCAAAGAGCAAAAGAAGAGCTTCTAAAATTACAGCAGGATTTGGAAGAGTTGCAGGCCAAACAAACCGACCGGGGGATCGTCCTTACACTTGGAGATGTGTTGTTTGAAACCGCAAAGGCCGAACTCCAGCCGGGCGCCGTCCGGGCCATTCAGAACGTGGCGGATTTTCTGTTAAATAATCCAAACCGGAATGCATTGGTTGAAGGCCATACCGATAGCAGGGGAAGTGATGAGTATAACTTAGGGCTATCGGAAAGAAGAGCGGACAGCGTTCGCCGGGCGCTTATTAATGCGGCGGTTCCACCGGAACGGGTCACCATTAAAGGGTATGGCAAGCGTTTTCCTGTCGCCGGCAATGATACCGAAGCCGGTCGGCAGCAGAATCGCCGGGTGGAAATCGTTATTTTAAATGAAGGGGTAAAGGCGGAATCTACTTTCCGTTAATTGGCGTTTGGCAAGGATCTTCTCAGTAACAATTCATTGTTTTTATTAAATTCAAGAGAAGGGAAATAAAATCCGCATCGGTTTTTTTCTGATAGTCAATGTGATGAAACGCCGCCGGGCTATCCGGCGGCGTTTTTAGTGTGCCAGGCAGATCGCCGGTAATATTGATATCGTTATTTCCAACGGCAACCATTGCGCCAATGCAAAACCCGGCATGGCCCTGCTGGATCAGATGAGCCAGGCTGACGGAAAAATACCGTTGGGGTTCGGGGCCAGGAAATTTGCCCGCCGTCTGGCGCGGGAAAAAGGAACATCGGTGCTGGACCGGTTTGTCTACAATGCCTTTGCCCGTCAGGGCTGGATAGTTCCCAACCAGTACTGGTCGCCCGGCGTTTTCGCGCCCATGGCCATCGCGGGTAAATATTACATGCACTACGGCCGCAATTTTCTGCCGCCCCGTGAACTGGGAAGAGAAAACGCCCGGCGCATGCTCAAAGAGCTGATGGTAGACAACATGGGATTCTGTCGTTTCCACCGGGCCTGGGCCGAAACGCTCATCCCCGATATCGTGGAAAATCTTTTCGGCTGCAAAGATGCGTTTCTCCGCTCCATAACCCTCACCGCCAGCCGCATCACCAGCCGCAACGCCTCTGTGTTCTGGGAATCAAAACGCGTCCGGGACATGGTGTCCACGTTTCTGAAAAACAAAGATAAAATCGATGGTCACAACCACGACGAACTGAACCAATGGATCGATCGCTTCGAAAAAGATGAAAACGCCGCTGCCTATGCGTTCTGGTACGAGATGCATAAAGGCATTCATGAAATGCTTCGGGAGTTTCCATCGTAAAGAGAAGTGTTTTTCAAACGGCACGTCCGGTCATGAACGGCTGGTTTCATGATGTCGCCGGTTGATAACGCCGGCACACCCAAAGCCGAAATCCGGAGGCCTCATATCAGCTTGTCAACAGGATCCAGCCGCAAAGAATGGCAAGGGATATCAGCGTTACGGGGATGCCCGCACGGGCGTGTTCCTTAAATCCGATCGCGATTCCGAAGTTTCTGGCCTGTTCAATGACGATCAGGTTGGCGATGCTGCCGATGAGAATCAGGTTGCCCGCAAAAGTGGAAGAAACCGCCAGGACATGCCATGCCGATGGATCGGCGGGATTGATAAACTGGATCAGCAGAATCACAGCCGGCACATTGCTGACCATGTTGCTCATGACGGCCGACACGCCGGTGAGAATGAAAAGGTTGCCTGGGTCAATGCTGTATCGACCCAGATGAGCGATTACCGCGGCCGGGATATCGTAGGCGACAATTCCCTGGATAATAACGAACAATGCGCAGAACAGGGTGATCAGATGCCAGTCGATTAATTCCAGCATGTTCCTTGATCGTAGTTTCCGGCTGCACAGCAGCACCCCCGCCACGCCGATGGCGGCATATTCCCGGGGTACCGGGGAAAAGAAAAGAACCATGAGCACGGCAGCGGCCATCAGCCCTTTGCCGCTCTGCCAGGCATTGAACTCCGGCCACACGCCGTTTTTGGAAAGTTCCTGCCCCGGTCCTGAAACAGCAAACCGACCCCGATAAAGCCGGCAGATCAGCAGATAGGCGGCCAGCAGCGCCGCCATCGACGGCGGGCCGCACCATGCGATGAATTGACCGAAGTCGAGACGGCCCATCTGCCCGATGAGCATGTTTTGCGGGTTGCCGATGATGGTGGCGGCCGACCCGATATTGCTGGCCATGGCCAGGCCGATAAGAAACGGCACCGGGTTGACGCGGGCGGAGAGCAGGGTCACGGTCAGTACCGGTGTGAAGGCCAGGCAGACAATATCGTTGGCCAGAATGGCGGAAAGGACGGCCGAAAGCACCATTACGGAAAACAGAAAGGTCCGGGGATACTCCAGAAAGGCCGTGCTTTTCAGGACTGCCCAGGTGTAGAAACCTCCGAGCCGGAGCTGGGCCGAGACAATCATCAGGGCATAAAGCAGCAGGATCGTTGACACGTCCACGGCATTCGCCGCCTGCTCCACCGTGACCACGCCGAAAACCACCATGGCGATGGCCCCGAGCAGGGCAATGCCGGTCCGGTCCAGCATCAATCCCGGTATCCGGCCCACAGCCACGCCCGCGTAGGTCAGGATGAAAATAGCAGCGGCAACCGAGATCATAAGGCGATATTACCGGACGGTGAATTCATCCGCCCGTTGATCGGCGCCGTAAAATGACGCGCTATCCCCACTTGCCGTACTTGGCGGGTCACCGCAATTTCCCAGACCGACATTCGGATACGCCTCCCTGAAATGCCTGAAATGAAAATGCCGCAGATAGATCAGATAACCGGAATTTATTCCCGGCATCGCAGACTGTCAACGCATTATGTGAGGTCAAACCTTGACAACGATGTAAAAAGTCCTTTTGTGAGTGACATTGAGCAGTTTCGGAAAAAGAGATGCGACGTGCTGAGCGTTAAAAATTTCAAACTGTTGGAGGCGCTTGCGCCGAGTTTTTGAAATTTAGCGAAGCACAGAGCATCTCCCGAAAATGCTCAGTCAACGAGCAAAATCGGACTTTTTACGGCTCCATCAACCTTGATTTGTGATTTATTGGCTGTGAAGCTTATATTTTTTAGGTATTTTTTTGGCATCATGGTCCCGCCGGTGCATCCCGATTTTTAATAAGTCACAAATCAAGGTGACCCCTTTATAGACCCCTTTACAACGGACCGGATAAAATTTTAGAATTTTATGTAAAAAGATGCTATGAACTTGACCGGAATTTTTCGAATCATCATCTCATCATCAGCGACTCAGACGGCATCATGTAAGCAGGAGACGGAAAATGAATGCGTTGATTCTGGCGGTGGTTGCGGCAGGAGCTTTTTATGTGGCGTATTTTACCTACGGCCGGTTTCTGGCGGGTCGGATTTTCCGGATACGGCCGGAAAACGCCTGTCCCAGCGGCGCATTGCGGGATGATTATGATTTTGTGCCTACGTCAAGGCATGTGTTGTTTGGGCATCATTTTACCTCCATCGCCGGGCTGGGCCCCATTGTGGGGCCGGCAATCGCCGTGATCTGGGGATGGGTCCCGGCTGTTGCCTGGATCATGCTGGGGACGATATTTATCGGTGCGGTGCATGATTTCGGATCGCTGATTATTTCCATGCGAAAAGAGGGCCGCTCCATTGGTGATGTGGCGGCCGATCTGATCAGCCCGCGGGTTCGGCTTCTATTCCTGCTCATCATTTTTTTTGAACTCTGGATCGTCATCGCCGTATTCGGCCTGATCATCGCCATTCTGTTTACCATGTACCCCCAGTCCGTGATTCCGATCTGGACGGAAATCCCCATTGCCATGGCCCTGGGCTGGTGGGTCTACCGGAAAAAAGGTAATATTTTCTGGCCCAGTATCATAGCCGTGACCCTGATGTATGCTTTTGTCTGGGTGGGGGCCATGGTGCCGGTGGATCTTGCCTTTACGGGACTCGGCCCCACCGGTATACTTTCCATGTGGATCATTGCCGTACTCGGGTATGCCCTTGTCGCATCCCTGCTGCCGGTGCAGATGCTGCTTCAGCCGAGGGATTACATCAATTCCCATCAACTCATGATTGCCATGGGTCTGATCGTTGCCGGCATTTTATGGACCCAGCCCACGGTGGTGGCGCCAGCGGTCCATGTTGATCCGGCGGGCGCGCCGGCGATGCTCCCTTTTATTTTCGTGATCATCGCCTGCGGCGCCATTTCCGGATTTCACTGCCTGGTAAGTTCGGGCACGTCCTCAAAACAGTGCGCCAGTGAGTCAGACGCCCAGTTTATTTCCTACGGCAGCATGCTTATGGAGGGCGGGCTGGCCATTCTGGTGGTGATTGCCTGCACCGCCGGCCTGGGAATGGGGCTTGACATCAATGGCCAGGTGCATACCGGCGCGGCGGCATTTAACGCTCATTACGCCACCTGGCAGGCCGCTGACGGCCTGGGGTCAAAGCTGGCCGCCTTTATCTCCGGTTCAGCCAATATGATCGAGGGGATCGGCCTGTCCCATTCCTTCTGTCTGGCTGTGATGGCGGTTTTTATCGTTTCTTTTGCCGCCACCACCGTAGATACGGCCACGCGGATCCAGCGATATATCCTGGTTGAACTGGGAAAGGCTATTGCGGTAAAGCCGTTGGCGAACAATACCATCGCCACTTTTATTGCCGTGGGTACGGCCCTGGCCCTGGCCTTTTATGACGGCACCGGCAAGGGCGCTTTGAAGCTCTGGCCCCTGTTCGGCACCGTCAACCAGCTCCTGGCCGGGCTGGCCCTGCTGGCGGTCACCATTTACCTGGTGCGTAAAAATATCCGGTCCATTTATACGTTTCTGCCCATGGTCTTTATGCTGGCCATCACTTCCTGGGCCATGGTTCTTAACATCCAGGAATATTTTTCCACACGCAACTGGCTGCTCTTCGGCATCGGGTCACTGGTCATGGGCCTTAACGTCTGGCTGCTGACCGAGGGGCTGATCGTGCTGCGAGGGACTGCCGGCGGAAACGGGATCGCGGCCCGAAAGTTTTAATTCGCAGGTATGCGATCAAGGAATTTTATATAATTGCAAAGCCGTCATTAAGGGAGATTTATTGTTACATGAACAACGCGGATTTTATCATTCAATACGCCGTCAAGGCCGGCATTGAGGTCTGTTTCGCCAACCCGGGCACTACGGAAATGCCGCTGGTGAACGCCCTGGACAAGGTCGCCGGCATGCGGGCCGTGCTGGGACTGTTTGAAGGGGTTTGCACCGGCGCGGCGGACGGCTATGCCCGCATGGCGGGAAAACCGGCCATGACCCTGCTTCACCTGGGGCCGGGTTTTGCCAACGGGGTCGCCAACCTGCACAACGCCAGACGGGCCGGGGTTCCGATGTTTAATGTGGTAGGCGAGCACGCGAGCTGGCATTTGCCTTTTGATCCGCTGCTGGCCATGGACATCGAGGCCCTGGCCGGGAGCGTGTCCGACTGGCACCGCACGGTGAAAACGCCGGGAAATTTCGGCCGCGACACGAAAGAAGCCGTTGCCCGGGCCATAAACGGCCAGATCGCCACCCTGATCGCACCCAATGATTTGCAATGGGCGGAATATGTGGAAACGACAGATTTTTCGGAGGCTATCGTTTCTGATGGCGACCGTTCCGGCATCGATGAAAAATGGATCGGACAGGCCGCGGCCATGCTGAAGCCTGAGAAGCGATGCGCCGTGATCCTCGGCGGGCGGGCATTGTCCGCAACGGGCCTGATGATTGCTTCCCGGATCAAGACAAAGACCGGCTGCGATCTGTTTTATGATACGTTTCCGGCCCGACTTGAACAGGGCGCCGGGTATCCGGAGATTCACCGCATCCCTTATCTGCCGGAAATGGCCCTGGAGGCGTTAAAACCCTATGAGGGAATTGTGTGCATCGGCACCCGCGCGCCCGTGGCGTTTTTCGGATATGAAGGCCTGCCGAGTCTTTTCATCCGGGATAATCAGGAACATCTGGTGATGGAAAGAGGAGACGGGGCCGCTCTGGATGCCCTTTCCATGCTCGCCGATGCCGTTTGCGCGCCGGATGAACCCGATTCCAGAGTCCTGTCGGCTCCCAAGCGTCCGGATATGCCTTCGGGCCGTCTCGACGGGTCAAAAGCCGGCGCCGTGCTGGCGGCTCTGCAGCCGGAAAACGCCATTGTGGTGGAAGAAGCCATTACCAACAGCCTGGCGTATCATGCCCTGATCAACACCTGTCCCCAATTTACCCTGCTGGCCCTGACCGGCGGTTCCATCGGCCAGGGGCCGCCTACGGCCACGGGCGCGGCCATGGCCTGCCCGGATCGGCCGGTGATCGATTTCCAGGCCGACGGCAGCGCCATGTACACCATCCAGTCCCTGTGGACCCAGGCAAGGGAAAAATTAAATGTCACCACCCTGATCTGTTCGAACCGGTCCTATGATATTTTAAAACTGGAAATGGCCCGGTCCGGCAACCTCTCTCCCGGGGCACGCCAGCGCAGCGGAAAGCGGAAAAACATAAGGCTTCAGGAATTCTTGGAATCAGCAACCGGCTTTCCCTGAAATTCCCCGACACGAAAATCGGCCTTGATCCCTCTCATCTGACACTGGTCATCGATACCATCAGGTTGCTAAGGCCGCGTCTAGTATTGGCTCCATATTGGATCGACCGTCATCCCGACCATGAAAACGCCGGTAAACTGGTGCGTTCCGCATGCTTTTTCTCCGGTGTCGCATCCATGGGAAAGGGGCGCCCCTATCGCCCCGAATCCTTGTTTTTTTACATGATTCACAGCCCGTTCGAGCCATCATTTGTCCTGGATATTTCAACTGTATGGGAGCAGAAATGCGGGGCTCTGAAAGCATACCGTTCACAGCTTTTTAATAAAGATCCCGGCATGCCTCCCACCGCCATCTCAGATCCCGCGTTCCTGCATCACTATGAAGCAAGAAGCGTTTATTTTGGAGCAATGGTCGGCGATGATACCCAGATCGCGGGAAACGCTCTTCTGCAGCCGGGGACCATCGTCGGCAGGCGTTGCGTTGTGTATCCCCATATT
>Ga0351946_1086_pt1 | contig 11601 bp, 10 predicted proteins | sample BONcelT113001F15_FD_206832 | JGI IMG/M metagenome (GOLD analysis project Ga0351946, IMG submission 206832) | Enriched cells from coal bed in the Powder River Basin, Montana, United States - BONCAT cells T11 rep3 HSBNCT.T11.300.1.F15 ...
GCATGGTGAGCATGTATTCCGAAAAATTTGGCGGGCAAAGTCCGATGACTGCTGAACAGGTTCAGTTTATCGATACCTGGGAAGTGGAACAGTACCGAAGTGCTTTGGCAATGGGTGCAACAGGCGGTCGTGCCGACAAGCGCATTGCGATAGTTACCGGTGGCGCCCAGGGTTTTGGCGCCGGTATCGTTGAAAACCTGATGGAAAATGGCGCCAATGTTGTAATTGCCGATCTCAATGAAGAAAAGGGACTTGAATTTGCTGCTTTGCTGAACAGCGGCAAAGGCAAAAACAAAGCTTATTTTGTAAAAGCTGACGTGTCGAATGCCGCTTCGGTTGAAAATCTTGTATTCCTCTATTTTTCCTGAAAGGTCATTCAGCAAAGCTTCTGCATCGCCTGTAAATTCAGCATAAATAAACGACGAATTGCAATACACAATTCCATCAGGAATAAACGGCAAAGCAATTTTCCGGTATTCCGTTTCCGAAGAAATGAAACGTTGGATCAGTAAATTATTGATGACTTTCACGGTTTTCAGCCCATTTGCTGAAAGCATCATCCGCACGGCAGGCAATATTTGCACAATCGAAGCGTCAATTGGAAGGGTTTCCACTTCAGGAACTTCACCAATAAAAGCATCGAGTTTGGCGATTACTGTATTATAGATGGAATGAATTTCGGCAATTGAATCGGCAGCAACAAAAATTCCGTGGTTTTGCAGCAGAATGATTTGTGGTTCTTTTCCGGTACTTGTCCTGAATGCAATGATGCGGGTTTCGACTTCCTTAAACAGAATGTATCCCGGATCGACGTAAGGAACGTAAACCACTTCGTCGCCAAACAATTTACCAGTAAGTTCTTCTACGTCTTTTCCGCACATCAGCCCGTTAACTTTGGTGCTGTGGGTATGCACCACAAAACGGAATGCAATCAGGTCGTGCAGTGATGCTTCCACCGAAGGCCGCAATCCCTTTTCAGGATTAAATCGTGCATTCAGCAAATCGTATTTGATCTGGTTTTCGCGTTCCATCACGTTTTCTGAATAAGTTTTTTCGGAGATTGCTTTCATTATTTTACGGTCGAGAACGGCAAAGCCATTTTCGTCGATGGTGGCCAGGCTAACGCCGCTGGCTTTTACATATATTCTTTCGTCATCTTTATAGGAAGTATTTCCGCCCCCGGCAATCACAAAATCTTTTTTGCTGCCGTAAAATTGCGACACTTCGATTAATTCCTGAATGGCCGAAGCCTCCCCCAACCCCCTCCCAAAGAGGGGGCTTGAGGAAGCGGTATCCGAGAATTTATTCTTTGAGTGTGATATTTTCATAATTAAATGTTTAAATGTTTCGTATTTGCATTGCCCTGCTCCCTTCTCCTTTGGAGAAGGGTTGGGGATGAGGCTTCTATAAAATATGCAATTACCGCATTTCCCAATTCGACAAATGCATCGTATTTTTTTGTTTTGGCAATGCCCTCAGCATCCAGAAAACCTTCTTCGCCTTTGGCAATGAGGTACTGATGTGCTGCAATGATGCAAGCGCCTTCGTATCCAATACGTTCGAGTTCTTCATCCAGATCGACTCCGCCACTGCACGAAACTTTTACGGGATCAAGCTGCGGTGTGTTGTGTTCGGTTCCGAAAGTGATCAGGAAATTTTTAGAGCGGAAAAAAGTCACAAAGTCCTTAAGAACCGCGAAAGTGTTGCGTCCGGGAATTAGCTCAAGACTGTAAACGCCTTTGCTGACAAGAGTTTCGTATAGCTTAACGAAATTACCTTCGTAGTCGGTAAAATTACCTTTGGCATCGTCTAGCAGCACCGGATAACATGGAATTCCACCCGCTTTCACAATGATGCCGATCACTTGTTCCAAACTCAGAAACGCTTTCGGATCTTCAGGAACAAAAGCCCGACCTCCGGTTTTCAGCAGGTTGCCGCGAATTTCATTTTCAATTCCGGTAAAGTCTGTCAGTTTTGATTTAAGTTCTTTTCCTGAAAATAATTGTTTGTACAGGATTAATTTTTCGTCCGAAGAACTGATTTTTTCATCAATGGCGATGCGCAATGCCTTGGCAATGTGTCGTTCACGAAGCATGTTTTTGGCATATCTGGCTTTCAAATCATCGAAGGTGAAACTGAACCCAGCGTTGATTTCGGTTAGGAATGCATTGAGTTTTTCAACCATTTCGGCAGTCTGAACATTGCTTTCAAGTTGCACCTGTTCCAATAATCCCAATGGTTCGCCAGCCAAAACCAGCGGACTGGTAAGCCCCTTTCCCGAGAAATAGGTACGTCCGGGATTTGCAGGATCATTCACCCGAACACCGGCATCCTGAAGGTCTTTTTGCAACGACATAAATTCGATGTTGAACAGCGGAAATATTTTATACTTCACAGCAAGGTCAGTAAATTCAGCATATCCGTCGGTGGTATAAAAATCGTTGATACCAAGCAGCTGAACGCCTTCAGCTTCAGCCATTTTGAATACCTGGTCAATTTCGGTGAATGCACTGAATGAGAAAGGTGTGTGAAAATGCCCGTTTACCAGCAGCGTTGTATTTGGTTTACTTTTCGCTTCAGCCAATAAAGCCGGTTTTTCGGGGAAATCTGCAAAAATTGATTGTTTGCTCATTGTATATAGTTTTTTGAAGTTCCTGAATATTGATACAAAATAAACCATTGTTGACGGGTTTTGTATCCTTTGCTGTCCTGTAACCTAATTATATTTAAAATTTCCGAATAACTATTCAGGAAATAAAATAAAAGGAGCTGCAAGTATTTTATATACTTAAATGTTTTCTAATTTTATACGGCCAAATATCTATTTATTTGCATTTATAAATAGATTAAGTATCTTGAGGCGCTTTAAAAAACATTATTTTTAATTTTTTTTTTTAGGAATAATAATACAGCATAAAATGGTCTGCATATCGAATATATCAGAATTATGGAATCAAGGAAATTAGAGGAAGTCTGCGATAAATGTAAAGAAAGTTGTTGTTCCCGTTGTTTTGACGATGGAGAAGACAGTATCTTCGACTGCCTGACAACCGACGAATTGGAACTATTGGTCAAAGAGAAAAGACGTATTCATTTTAAGGCTGGCGAAACGATATTAAAGCAAAACACATCGGCAAGCCATGTGGTATGTGTAAATAGCGGTTTGGCAAAAATTTTAGCTGAAGGCAACGGAGACAAAAAACTGATACTAAGACTGGTTTCCAGTCATTCCATACTAACGGGTGGAGGACTATTCATTGATGAAGTCAGGCATTTCACTATTCAGGCCGTAACCGCAGTTGAATGTTGTTTTATTGATTCGGACAAAATATACGAACTGGTTTCAAGAAACAGCCAGTTTGCTTTTGAACTTTTAAAGCTGAACAACAGGCAAAACATGGAGATGCTGAACAATCTGGTTGGAATCACCCAAAAGTATATGCCCGGAAGAGTATCCGACTTATTACTTTATCTGAAAAATGAAATCTTCAAGTGCAATCCTTTCGATACCCGTCTTTCGCGGCAGGAACTGGCCGACATGACCAGCATGACCATGGAGAGTTTTATCCGTATTCTGAAAGAATTTAAACTGGCCGGAATTATTTCTGTTGAAGGTACAAATATCCACATTTTAGATGACGAGGCGCTTAATCTGATAAGTAGAAAAGGCTAATTTTTTTACCGGCAAATTGATATATGTCAATCCATCCACTGTCATTAATCATCGCTTTTCCTTGTAAACATCAATGGTACAAATTTAAAATAATCATGTAAGGTGTCTATTTTAGCCAAGTGAAAATACCTAAACGGGGTTTCACAAAGAGTTATCAACAATAGTAACCTTAACATACTTATTTTATGAAACTTAAAAATTTAATTCAGCTCTTGCTTCTTGCAACTGTTATCATGTTTACAGCGCCTTCATGTGTAAAAGAAGGTCCAATCGGGCTTTCAGGTGCAGACGGTACGAATGGACTCAATGGTGCAGATGGGAAAGATGTCAGCGTTACTTGTCTGGCATGTCACTCAGGTACAAATATGGCTCAAAAAAGAGCTGAGTTTGCAACTTCTGCTCACAGTTCAGGAGCAATTGCAGTTGAATATGCCGGAGGCCGCGCTGGTTGTGCAAGATGTCATTCACATGAAGGTTTTGTACAATTTATAGAATTAGGGATCAACGATTTGCCGGTAACAAACCCAAGTGCATGGGAATGTTCAACCTGCCACGGAATTCACGAAACTTTTGAAGGAGTAGATTATGCATTGAGAGTAACTGCCCCGGCGGTTCCAGTAGTTGCAGCCAATGGCACTATGGATTTAAAAGGAAGCAGCAACTTATGCGCAACCTGTCACCAATCAAGAAGCGCAGAACCAGGTACAGCTTCGCCTGGAGCTAATTTCACCATGACAGTGCGTACATACCCACATTACTCAGCACAGTCAAATGTACTTTTCGGAAATGGATTTGCTGAAATTCCTGGGTCTGTTGCTTATCCAACCAAAGGAACATCCGATCACCTTACCAAGACTGGCGGATCATGTGTTGGTTGTCACATGGGAACATTTACTGCTAAACAAGGAGGCCATTCATATATACCAAGTCTAAAAGCATGTAATGATTGTCATGGTGGTACTCCAAGCACCAATTACAATTATGGTGGTATCCAAACAGATACTCAAGCCAAACTCGAACAACTTCGCGACAAATTATTGGCTTTAGGAGTTATCACAAAAACTACTGTTGACGGTGTAGATAGCTACTCACCAAAAGCAGGTTCAGTTCCAATGGTACAGGCTCAGGCAGTATTTAACTATTTTGGCATTAAATATGACCGTAGTTTTGGTGTGCACAATCCAAAATATGTAAAAGCTTTATTGGTGAACACCCTTGAAGCGCTTAACAAATAAGGTATAACGTGAAAGGATAAAAAAAGGCTTCTCTTTTTAAAAATTGAAGCCTTTTTTTATATTAACTTAAAAATTGAACATCATGAAAAAACATACAATATTCCTTATTTTGATTTTATTTTCACTGTTTCTGAACAGTTGCAAATACGATTTTATTTTGCCGGAAGTAGTTCCGCCTCCGGATAATAATGGTGAGCCCATTAGTTTTGCAACCCAGGTAGCTCCTATTTTTTCAACCGGCAACAAATGTACTGCCTGTCACAAGGCAGGAGATAAATCACCTGATTTGACTATGGCCAATGCTTATGCACAAATTGTACCCAACTATGTCAATACTGCCAATCCTGCAAGTAGCAAAATATATACGGTACCAAAATCAGGCACCCATTATGCTACTATCTCTGCTTCACAAGCAGCCTTAATTCTGGCATGGATAACAGAAGGAGCCCAAAATAATTAGTGCAAACAATTAATATTCGCAGAAATGAAAAATAAAATGCTATTCATAATTCTTCTGTCACTAATTTCCATTATTACATTTGCACAGGAAGATACAACGGCAGTTGAAAAAGTAAAAGATAAACCAGTAAGATCGCCTTTTGAAAGTGGATACCTTATTGATGCACAAACAACAGTTGTTCCAAATCCAAATACACTCGAGTTTGTAATTCAGCATAAATTCGGCACCATTGCAAACGGACATTCCGATTTATGGGGAATATATGCGCCGGCAAACATCAGAATTGGATTAAACTACGTAGTAAAAAGAAATTTGCAGATTGGTGCAGGTATCACAAAAACAAAAATGGCAACCGATGTAAATGCCAAATGGACGATTATTGAACAAACCAGAGAAAATACAATTCCAATTGCTGTTGCTTTGTATGGTGTAATGGCCATCGACGGAAGAAACATCAGTGCTTTTGCCGACAATGTAAGTGTTGCCTCTCCCGTGGGAGAAGTGAATGAATTTGCATTTCCTGATCGTTTAAGCTATTTCTCACAATTAATTATTGGCCGGAAATTTACCGATTGGTTGTCTCTTCAAACAGGAGTTAGTTTTTCGCATTACAACCTGACTCACTACCAAAGAGAAGGAATGCAATACGACCACGATAAAATTGGCGTTCATTTTAATGGCCGGATAAAAGTTTCTCCACAGGGATCGATCATTTTCAATTATGATGTGCCTCTGAAAATTAAAGATATTTCGGAACAGGCGGAATGGAATGACGAATTTCCCCATCCAAAATCAAATTTATCATTCGGATACGAGATTTCGACCAGCACCCATGCATTTCAGATCTACGCGGGAAATGCCGGCAATTTTCTGCCTCAGGAAAATATGATGTGGAACCAAAGAAGCATTAGCAAGGATAATTTTGCAATAGGATTCACCATCACCCGTTTGTGGGGATTTTAGCAGAACCAGGAATTGCAAATTTGGCCAGATAATTGCTAGCTTTAGCCAAGTATTAATTTAAAAAAATTGAAACATGAAAAAGAGATTATCAAATTTATTCAGTGTACTTGGAATGTTCGCGATGGCAATCGCTCTTTTTGCCTTCGTTGTGCCACAGGATCAAAAGGTTGGCGCTGTATGGAACGTACCTGCAAATTATAAAAGCATGAAAAGTACAAAAGCTACTCCTGAAACAGAAAAGGTTGGCAAATTACTTTATGCGAAACATTGCAAATCGTGCCATGGTGGTGTTGGCGAAGGTGATGGACCGAAAGCAGCCAGCATGAAAACTAAAGTTAATTCTTTTAAAGATCCTAAATTTCAGGCTCAAAGTGATGGCGTAATTTATTACCAGTCGTTTGTTGGCCGTGATGAAATGCCAAATTTCGAGAAAAAAATTCTTGATGAAGAAGATCGTTGGGCGATCGTACATTACATGCGGACTTTAAAATAAACAATCATTTATAAAAATGCTGGAGTCCGACATCCGAACTCCGGCATTTTTATTTAACAGCCGGGCCATGCGAAGCTATTTTCAATTATTTGTATTCATTATTTCTATTTGTTCTATCTCCGGAATCAAGGCACAGGAAAAGCCAATGGCACCTGAAAATGAATTGTGCCTGAAATGTCACACCAATCAAACCATCACTTTTCACAATACTCTGACAGACACTGAAGATAAACGGATGATGAATCCGCTTTATATCATGCACAAAGATCATTTTTCGTCAGGAGTACATGGAAAATTTAAATGCACTGATTGCCACTCATCTGATTACGACACCTATCCGCACAATGCAGAACTAAAGCTGGAACCTTTGAGTACTTGTCTGGACTGCCACGGAGGCGACGAACAATATGCAGCTTACCAATTTGAAAAAATTGACGAGGAATTCCAGAAAAGTGTTCATTTTCAGAAAAGCGGCGAAAGTTTTACCTGCTCAAAATGCCACGATCAGCACTATTATCAGGCAAAATCGAGAACAAGTTCCGAAGTAAGCGAAATCGTGGGTTTCAGCAACGAAATGTGCATGTCGTGCCACAGCAACAAAAATAAGTTTCATTTGATTTCAGATGAGAATAAACCGGAACTCAGTAAAATTCATGACTGGCTACCCAATCAGGAGCTTCATTTCAGAAATGTAAGATGCATTGAATGTCATACCGAAATTGTAGATTCGTTGTCGGTTTCACATAACATTCTTCCGAAAGAACAAGCTTTAAGGAATTGTGTGGAATGTCATTCAAAAAATTCAATGCTGATAGCTTCGCTGTATAAATATGGAAACCTGCAAAACCGCACAGCAGAAGGCAAATTAAATGCCATTATTGCCAATAAGTCTTATGTGATCGGAGCATACCAGAATCCCTGGTTAAACAACATCAGTATTCTTATATTTTTGATGGTTCTGGCCGGAATTGGTATTCATTTGATTTTTAGAATCATAAAAAAGTAAATTCATGAGTTCAGAAAACAAAATCTATTTTTATCCTCTTTGGCTAAGAATCTGGCACGGAATCAATGCGTTGGGTATTTTAATTCTAATCTTCACGGGTATTAGTTTACAGTATTCAAATCCCAACTTTCATTTGATAAATTTTAAATTTGCAATCAATCTTCATAACATTGCCGGAATTCTGGTTTCTCTAAACTATCTGCTTTTCTTTATCGGCAATATAATGACTTCGAATAAAAAATATTACCGGATTAAACTGAAAGGTTTGATTAAAAATTTAAAATTACAGATCAATTATTATATTTCCGGAATGTTCAACAATCAGCAACCACCATTCCCTTTGTCGGAAAAGCGTAAATTTAATCCAATGCAAAAAGTGGCCTACCTTACGGTAATGTATTTGTTTGTTCCTGGTTTAATTTTCACAGGTCTGGCCTTGCTTTTCCCTGAAACCATCATAGAAGAAGTATATTCAGTAAGTGGAATTTTTCTGACTGCGGTTTTACATTCCAGTCTGGGCTTTCTGGTTTCAATATTTCTTGTTGTTCATTTGTATGTTGCATCCATCGGAAAACATCCGGCGAATAACTTCAAAAGTATTATTAACGGTTATCACGACATCAACGGTCATTAACTGAATGCGATAATGCCCTTTAGAAATATTTGTTTCATTCTCTCCTTTTTTATGGTTTATTTTATATCAATTAATAAGTTCATTTATATCAATAGTGTCAAACTTATAAAGTCTGATATCCTTTCTACTTTTAGCCATTCTTTGCCAGGAATATAAATGGAGATATAAGTACGTCATTTTAGTATTTATTATCAGGCTCAGATTGAACAGTTGGATGAAGAAAGATTATGGAGAATATTGTTAGCACGATAATTGCTACCTATCTGGTTCAATTGAATTTATTAGTACAATAGTGAATAATCATAAATAATTTAATCATGAAAAATCAATTAAGTAAACTATTTTGGAGTGTAGCTATTATTTTTAGTTTCGTTGCACTTTCTGCTTTTGTAGTTCCGCAGGATCAAAAAACTGCTGCAGCCTGGGAGATTCCGGCAAAATACAAAGCAATGAAAAATACCTTCAAGGGTGACGCTGCCTCTGAAAAGCTGGGTAAACTTCTGTATGCAAAACATTGCAAATCATGTCATGGAAATGTAGGTGAAGGCGACGGACCAAAAGCATCGAGCATGAAAACCAAAATCGGATCATTTAAGAATGCTAAATTTCAGGCACAAACCGATGGTGAAATTTATTTCCAGGGAATTATCGGCCGTGATGAAATGCCGGCTTTTGATAAAAAAATCCTTGATGAAGAAGATCGTTGGGCGATTGTAAATTACATTCGTACCCTCAAATAATTCGTTTTTAAACAAGAACTGAAACTGGGAATAGTTTCAGTTCTTGTTTTTTTTATTTATGACATCCTGGCTTAACTTTCTAATCCGAAAACTATGAACTTGCCAAAATCTACAAAAAACCTGGTAACCATTGCAGGAACAACCATCGCAATTATCAGTTTCCTGATCATCTTGATATTGTTCTTTATTTCAACCTTATTTGAATCAAACAATTCGTTTCTCGGGATTTTTATTTACATGGTGCTTCCGGCATTAATGGTTTTTGGCTTGCTCTTAATTCCAATCGGGATGATCAGGGCAAAAAGACAGGAAAAACGAAAAGTTGCAGGTGCTCCCCAATACCCGCTTTTTGATTTTAACAAACCATCAACACGCAATGCCGCAATCATCTTTCTTGTTGGAACAGTCTTTTTGGCCATTCTTTCGTCTATCGGAAGTTTTCAGGCATTTCACATTACCGAATCGAACGAATTTTGCGGAAAGCTTTGCCACAATGTAATGAAACCTGAATATACCGCCTATCAGAATTCTCCCCACTCAAGGGTAAATTGTGTGGAATGTCACGTTGGTTCAGGAGCAGGCTGGTATGTAAGAAGCAAAATTACCGGTTTGTACCAGGTTTATGCTGTTATTACAGGTCAGGTTCCACGTCCGATTCCTACTCCAATCGAAAGTTTACGACCTGCAATGGAAACCTGTGAACATTGTCACTGGCCTGAAAAATTTTACGACCGCAAACAAAGAAATATCATTTCCTATCTGGCAGATGAAGCAACTACGGCATGGAATGTACACCTCCAGATGAAAACAAGCGCCAGTAACAGCGCACAGGGAAATGCACAGGGAATTCACTGGCACATCAACAAGGATGTGAAAATCGAATACATTTCATCGGTTCGCAACCGCGAAAAAATTCCATGGGTTAAATACACCAACCTGAAAACCGGAGAAGTCACTATCTTTGAAGACAACGACGAAAAACTCACAGCAGCTCAACATGATACTCTGGCAATTCGGAAAATGGATTGTATCGACTGTCACAACCGGCCATCGCATAATTATCAGGCGCCACAAAATTTTATCGACGAGTTGATTACTGCCGGAAAAATACCCCATGAATTACCTGATGTAAAAATAGTGGCCATGGATGTGCTGAGCCAGGATTATTCGACTACCGACAGCGCAATGATGACAATTAAAACACAGGTTGATGAATACTATTCGGCGATGTACCCTGAATTACTTGAAACCAGTAAGAAAGAGATAGAAAAAGCAATTGCCGGAATGCAGGAAGGTTACAGTCAGAATTTCTTCCCTGAGATGAAAGTAAAATGGACTGCCTACCCCAATCACATCGGGCACATGGAAACAAATGGCTGCTTCCGCTGCCACAACGACCGTCACACCTCGGCAAGCGGCAAGGTAATTTCACGTGACTGCAATTTGTGCCACAGCATTGTTGCACAGGGAACCAATGATGAAATGCAGATTTCCAATTCTTTCAATCCACTGGAATTCAGGCATCCGGTCGAGATTAATGAGGAATGGAGAACGAAATTGTGCGCTGACTGTCATTATAAATTGTACTAAAAAAAACCATTAACAATATTTTGCAATTCTTATAGCCAATTGCCCTTCACCAGAAAGGCTTAGCTAATTATTATTGCTATTTTTAATCGCTCAAAAAAAGGCTGTTCTCACCAACAGCCTTTTAATTTATTCAGGAATTTGAAATTTTAGATATATGAAGATTTTGAAAGAATTGCTTTTCTCGATGCTCACCTCAGTTTTATTGTTGATGGTATTTGCAATCGCCATTGCGTATGCAACTTTTATCGAGAACGATTACGGAACCGCTACTGCACAGGCACTTATATATCAATCGTGGTGGTTCGAACTGCTGCTTTTACTGGGTGCTGTTAATCTGGCCGGAAGTGTATTTACGTACAAACTTGTGAATCGTAAAAAATGGGCGATTTTGTTGTTCCACCTCGCTTTTATTGTGATAATTATCGGGGCCGGAGTTACCCGTTATGTGGGTTTCGAAGGAAATATGCACATTCGTGAAGGAGAATCGAACAATCAGATTGTATCAACCGAATCCTATATCACCCTGAAAGCAAGCGCAAACGGACAGGAAGAAACAACCCACACAAAAGTAAAATTCACACCAAATACGAATAACCGGTACAAGGAAACTATAAAAATCGCAGGAAAAACTTTAACTGTGGAAAATGAATTATTTGTACCAAATGCAGCAGAAACACGTGTTCCGGATGCAAATGGATTTCGTTCGCTGGTTCAGATTCCAGACAAAACCGGTCAGGGTGGAATAGATGCTTTTACTGCAATAATCACTTCAGAAAATGGAACCCGAAGAATAAATGTTTTTGGCCG
>Ga0351946_1087_pt1 | contig 11586 bp, 8 predicted proteins | sample BONcelT113001F15_FD_206832 | JGI IMG/M metagenome (GOLD analysis project Ga0351946, IMG submission 206832) | Enriched cells from coal bed in the Powder River Basin, Montana, United States - BONCAT cells T11 rep3 HSBNCT.T11.300.1.F15 ...
CATATCCCCGTCAAGTATCTGTGGGAGGTCGTGGCCGATGCCCTGATCGTGGGCTGAGGCGTTGCAGCTTGCGGAAAACCGTCTCTTTTCTGTTTTTTTGTGAGACGCGATGACCTATATTTTCTGAAATATCGACGGCAGCCCCGCGATTTTATTTGCCCCGCGATGATATCCGGAGGGGAACAGGTTTTCCAATTCGATGAGTTCGATCCGGTTTTTTTCGCAGACTTCAAATATGGTCGGCACCATGCCGGTCTTCTTGTAGATTTCCCGCATGGAATTGATGATCCGCCAGTGGGTGTCGGTCAACCGGATATGCATTTCCTGAGCCCGGTGCCAGGCGTACCCCTCATCCCATTCGCCGGGGTCCACCAGAAACCCCATCACGTTGATCCGATAAGTTTTTTCAGGGATTTCCGTTGAAACGGCCGTGGGTTTTTTCGGCCTGGCTTCACCATAGTAGTTTACGATACGGTCCTGATATGAGATTCCGGCCAGCAGGCAGGCGCCCCGTAGATATCCGGTGGGGAAAAGGTCCTTGAGGGTCTTTGATGTCAGGCCGTTTGTCTTGCAGGTCTGATAGACCAGGGGACATTCGCCGGTTTCCGTAAAAGCATTCCGGATGAATCGGATGACTTTCCAGTGATCCTCTCTGAGACCGCCGGGCATGTTCAGTTTTGCGGCCATGCCTTTGGCGAAATTCTCATCCCAAGCATCCCGGTCCGTTAAAAAATTATGATCATCGATTTCATATGTTTTATCGTTTACCGCAAATGTCGCCATGTCGTTCTCCTTGTGCAAAATATCCGCGCGTTATCGACCGCGAAGCGCTATTGACTGGTTTTTTATTAAGGATTTATTTCACTTTTCCCGTTATGTCAATAACCGGATCATGGCCGGCGATATCCGGAAGCGATCACAGATCGTCCCGCAAGATATTTGTGCTTGTCAAAAGCATCGATAACCAATATGATCCCGGTAACTTCGGCAAAAGCCGCGTCACTGAGCGAATGCGTCATCATGTTGCCGTTTTGATTGATATCACAACAGGGAAACGCGCTGGTATCGGATTTCCAGCAGCCAAACCTGAAATCATTTTGACATAATGGACGAATGAAATGAATGAAATATTTGAAAAAATTGCGGGTTACGTTTGGGGCCCTCCGCTCATTGTTCTGCTGATCGGTACCGGCATTTATCTGACCTTTCTGCTGAAGGGCCTTCAGTTCCGCAGTCTTCTTCATGCTTTTGATCTGGCACTGATCAAGCGGAAGGAGGGGGAAAACCAGGAAGGGGATATATCGCATTTTCAGGCACTCATGACGGCGCTTGCCGCCACGGTGGGAACGGGAAACATTGCCGGCGTAGCCACCGCCATTTCCATCGGCGGCCCCGGAGCGCTCTTCTGGATGTGGGTCACCGGATTTGTGGGCATGGCCACCAAGTACAGCGAGGCGCTCCTGGCGGTTAAATACCGGGAGAAGGACGCGCTCGGCAAGATGGTCGGCGGCCCCATGTACTATATTGAAAAAGGTCTCGGCAGCAAGCCGCTTGCTATTGTATTCGCCGTTTTCGCGGCTATCGCCGCCTTCGGCATCGGCAATATGGTCCAGGCAAATTCCGTGGCCGACGTGATGCATTCGTCGTTCGGTGTTGACAAGCGGCTGGTGGGCGCCGTGATCATGGTGCTGACTTATCTGGTGGTCATCGGCGGCATCAAAACCATCGCCCGGGTCACTTCGGTGATCGTACCGTTCATGATCCTGTTTTACATGGCCGGCGCCTTGGTGGTGCTGGTCATTTTTTACGACCGGGTACCCGGGGCCTTTGCGCTGATATTTACCCATGCGTTTTCGCCGGCGGCCGCGGGCGGCGGTTTTGCCGGCGCCACGGTGATGCTGGCCGTTCGCATGGGCGTGGCACGGGGAATTTTTTCCAATGAATCGGGTATGGGAAGCTCCCCCATTGCCGCGGCCGCTGCGAAAACCAGGGAACCCGTCCGGCAGGCCCTGGTTTCCATGACCCAGACATTTATCGACACCATCGTGATCTGCACCATGACGGGCCTGGTTTTGCTGGTCACCGATTCATGGATCGATTCGGGGAAGACCGGAGCAGCGTTAACGGCCCATGCCTTTGAGACCGGACTCCCCGGCGCCTGGGGGAGCATGATCGTGGCGGTAGGTCTGATTTTTTTCGCTTATTCCACCATTCTCGGCTGGTCCTACTATGGCGAGAAATCCGTCGAATACCTCTTCGGCGTAAAAGTCATCACCCCTTACCGCGTCTGCTGGGTGGGTTTTGTTTTCGTGGGCGCATGGATCAAGCTCGAACTGGTGTGGAATTTCGCTGACGTCATGAACGGACTGATGGCGGTTCCCAACCTGATTGCGCTTATCGGCCTTTCCGGGGTGGTGGCCATGGAAACAAAATTGTATTTCGAAAGACAGCGGGGCAGGTCTTGAAAGCGTCTTCGTCTTCGCGCACATCCCGTATTTTTTTCGACCGAAGGGATCATTATCTGGTCCAGATGGTCAATGATATGCTGGCTGCGGACACATCCCAGCTGCAGACCCAGCGACGGTTTTTTCACCAGTTTCATCCGCGCGGCATCAAGGAGATGGCCGAATCCAAGGGATTGCGCATTGCTTATGCCGTGATTCATCTTCTCAAGTCTTTGGAAGGCGGCCAGATATCCCACCGGCTTTCAGCCCTTCGGGCCCTTCGCGACGAGGTGGTCTGCAGCACCAATCAGGACCTTCAACTCAACACCGGCCGGGTTCTGATCGAGATAATGAAGGACCTTGTCCGGGCCGGCGGAAATGATCACAGGCAACTGGTCCTGGCTCATGATTTTCGCCTGGTGGCCATGGGAAAGCCCCGCATTGTGCGGCTATATCTGAGGAAATATCATCTTTTGGAAATGCCCGAGGAGTGGAATCAGCTCGCTTTTGACGATCATGTCCATGATGCCAATACCAAGGGTCGCAAATCCGCCACCCACCTGATTATGGATGCCTGGATCAAGGGCATCCGGCGGCTTCGGGTGATTTACTACAATTTCATCCGGCCGGAAACCGCGGCCGAGCTTCTCGAAGCCGCATCCATCATGGGGATTATGGTGCGCGTGGGCATTGAATTCTCCGCCCGGTTTTATGATCGTTTCGCCCAGCTTATATGGGTGCCCCGCGGCTTTTCCGATCCCGATGATTTCATTAAGTTTCTCCGGCAGCCTTTGGTGCGGGCCCTCATGGATGAAGGGCGCCAGGTATCCGAATATGAGCGCCGGCATGTTATGGCCGTGCTTGATAGCTTTAACCGGCATCATCGTCCGGCCATAAACCATGACCTGGGACTGGACCTGTTGCCGTTGAATCCGGGTGACTTTTCGGCATTTGTGGGCCTGGGTCAGGCATCCCTGCTGCATCTGGCCAAATTTATTCATACGCAGCTTATGCCCCTGATGCGTTCCCGTGTCCGGGATCTCAGAGATCTTTATCCGGCGGCCGATAAGGATGAGCAGCGGCGCATGCGCATCATTGTCAACCGCATGGATGAGCTGGATACGGATATCATCCACGATCTGTTTCTCGAAGCCGGAGAAAATCCAGAAGTGCCCGACATCAGCCGGCCCGGCGATCTTGAGAAAATGCCCGCGATGATGGGACTTTCTCCCCGTGAACTCGTGGACCGCCTTTCCGCGCTGCATTCCGGGTACCGTATTACCCTCAATCTCACCAACATGCGGGTCGAAGATGTCCTGGAGATGCTCTATGACTGCGGTGGCCGCATTACCCGGCTGGAAATATTTAATCTCAAGGATTACGCCGGCGGCAAGGTGGACCAGGTTCCTCAAATCGCCGGGCTTCAGGCGGCCATTAACAGCGGCAACGTAATCCAGTTGAAAAAGATGACCCTTGAAATGATCGACGGCCTCAGGCAGAGCGTCAATCCGGTGGACCGGCAACGCGTCGAAAAATTCAGAAAAATACTTTCCGATCTCGAAACATTCAAGGGTATGTATATGATCAGGCCTTTGAAGCCTCGGGTGGGAAGCGATTCCACCGGTCAGTCGCCAAGGCTTCACGGCATGGGGTTGGTGGTGATGGATTCCCTGCCGCCGAGGGCACAGAAGGCGGTTCGTGAGGAAAAAGAGTCGCCCCGACTGATCATTCCATTTCATGTGGATACTGAATTGCGACTCAGATACATGCAGGGAGGTGACGCGGAAAAAATGTTTCCGCGCCTGCTGCAACTGGTCAGGATGATTCCCGGCCTGCGGTTTGCGGGCATGCAATGCCGCAGGGAGTGGTATGCCCGTGAAAATTCCACGCGCATGGTGGGTCGCGGCAATGTCGTCACCCTGGGCGGGCTCCAGCCGGTCAGTCCCAATCGGCTTTCCCTGGGGCAATCCGCCGCGGAAGCCGATCGAAAACCGCGTGCGTGGCCTTATCTGAATACCCGTCTTAAAAACAGCCTGAAAATCGCCTTTGGTTTTATACCGGCATTTCTGACGTTTTTTCTGGCCTATGACTGGTGGGTCCTTGCCTTTTTCGGGGCCTTCATATGGTTCGGCATCACCGGACTGCGAAATGTTCTTCAGTCCGTGCTGGGCGGGGGCGGGATCCGGCGGTCGTCGCTGCTGCGCTGGAATGACTATATCAGTTGGGATCGGCTTTCGGATTCACTGATGTTTACCGGTTTTTCCGTTCCGCTGCTCGATTATTTCATCAAGACTCTTCTGCTCAACCAGGGACTTGGAATCACGGTGGCTACGCATCCGATTATTTTGTATGCGGTCATGGCCCTGGTCAACGGCATTTACCTGACCAGTCACAATCTCTACCGAGGCCTGCCGCCTGAGGCCGCGTTCGCGAATTTTTTCCGCAGTATTTTTTCCATTCCCGTGGCATTCGCTTTCAACGAGGTGGCCGGAGGCATCCTTATTCTGGCGGGCGTGGCTGACGCGACAGGCATCCTGCAGCAGTGGGCCGCGGTCATTTCCAAGGCCGCGTCGGATTCCGTTGCCGGCTTTATCGAAGGGACCGTGGACCGGGCGCGCAATATCCGCCACCGCATCAGCGACTACCAGAATAAGATAAAGGCTTTTATAGGAATTTACGCCCGCCTGGAAATGCTCTTTCCGGAAAATGATGTGATGGAACTGCTGGGAAAATCGGATCAGTTGCTGGACTCCGCATCCGAGGAAGCGCGGCAGACCATCAACATGCTCATCATCACGATGTTGGATCTTCTCTATTTCTGGATGTATCAGCCCAGGGCGTGGACGGCCCTGAAAAAAATTCTCTGCGGCATGACCTCTGACGAGCGGCGGATACTGGTCAAAGCCCATGAAGTTCTCAAGCTGGAACGCCATATCAGCCTGATGTTTATCGACGGGATGCTGGGCAGGAATTTTTCAAAGCCACTGGCATTCTACCTGAACCGGTCGGCGCAATACCTGGCGGAGCTGAACCGGCTGAACGAGGACATCGGCGGATGCCCGGAGGATGCCTGCGGAAGCGTGTAAGTGATAGAAGCCGTTTCAAAACCCCATCTGAGACCCGATGGCTGCGTTGCAGGGTAACAGATGCCGCGACCGGCCCATAGAGGCTCGCGGTTGATAAGCCGACGTTTATGCGCTCGGATTGATCCCGGCGAGTATTTTGTCGATCCGCTCTTGGATATAACCTGCAAGCTTTTCCACATCGGATTGGGGTGTCCGCGGAATGTCATGGGACAGGGCCTCGATATCTTCTTCGGGCATGCCCAGGGTCTTGTTGACCATGAATGTGTCGATTTCCCCGTCTTCCAGCAGCAGTCCGCACGCCCCCACCGCGCCGACAAATTCATCCTTGATGAAGATGGGCACCACCAGCTTGAGCAGGCCGGCGTCGCATTCCTCGATCACCGCCTCCCCGGCCTGCCGGGCCATTTCGGCAATGTTCATATGGGCCACGGCGCAGATAAAACTCTGGCCCCGGTTGTCGGCTTTGACCGCCGGGCAGAACCGGTTGACCCATTGCTTATACTCGGTGATCCGGATGCCGTTCGTATCAAACACGTTGGCATCCAGGCCCGAGCGTTCATGAATGTCCTTTTCAAAGTCAACCCATTGTTCCATCGGCAGAATGTCGGTCAGTTTCATTTTTTTTCCTTTATTCATGCATCCGTCGTCACGATTCCTGGTCCGGTTTGTCGCGATAGCATTCAAAATTGGGGTACGGAAGGATCGGATTTATATCAGATGAGCGCGGATGTCAATTTTTGGATTTGAGAGCGGGCAAACCGGATCCTCAACCAAAGCCGCGGTTGCTTTATCCAGGTCAATAAGATAGATATTGAAAAATATCCAATTAACTCATCTTGAGTCGGATCTCATGACAACAGAGAATAATGATAAAACAAGGGCCCAAAGCGTGCCGGCCGATGCCGATGCAATCGAGGCGCGAGCGCGCGCAACAAAATCAGCCGAGACCATCGATATAGCCGGAAAACATGCCGTCGAACCGGGCAGGCTGGCCGAAGAAGCCCTGCTGATTTTTAAGGAATCTCTCGAAAACTCAGTTGATGCCATCGGCATGACAACTCCCGATGGGCATCATTATTATCAGAACAGGGCGTTCACGGAATTGTTCGGCACGGTAGGCCAAGATCCATCCAGTGTGTATGTCGATAAAAAGACAGCAGATGAAGTATTTCAAACGATCATGCCGGGCGGCAGATGGTCCGGTGAATTAAAGATGTACAACAAAGATCGACAGGTCCGGGATATTCTTCTGAGGGCATACGCAAACAAGGATGATAACGGCAATATAACCGCGCTTGTCGGTATTCACACCGATATCACCGAGCGCAAGCGGGCGGAGGAAGAACTTCGCATCAGTGAAAACAAATTCAGGTCGATCACCGAGAAGGCGTCTGATTCCATTTTCATCAAGGATATTTCCAGGCGATACACATTTGCCAACCCGGCCATGCAGGAATTGCTCGATATGTCGGAAAGCGACATTGTCGGGAAATCAGCTGATGAAATTTTTGGATCTGAGCAGGGACGCATTATCAGAGAAATTGATGACAAATCTTTTTCCGGTGAATCCGTAAACACTGCCAGGAGTCTCGTCGTTGACGGCAAGGAAAAATTTTTTAGTACGAGTCAGATACCGCTCATGGATGCAAATGGCGCGATTACCTCAATTATGGGCATCGTCAGGGACATTACCGCTATAAAACAGGCCGAGGAGGCGCTGCGGGAGAACGAAGAACGGTTCCGTGCGATTTTTAATGACGCGGCCGTGGGCATGGCCTTAACCAGTCTGACCGGCCACATATTGAAGGCAAATGAAGCATTTTGTGTGTTTTTAGGCTGTTCCTTGGAAGAATTGGAGAACATGCATTTCTCAACGGTGACCCACCCCGGAGATTTAGACGTTGATGCCAGATTGTACCAGGAACTTATAGAAGGTATTAGAACCAGCTACATGCTCGATAAAAGGTATTTGAGAAAAGACGGCAAAGTGGTCTGGGGACGGCTGGGATTTTCCATACTGCGAGATACTGACGGTTCACCGAAATATGGTATTGGTACTTGCGAAGACATTACCGAGCGTAAACGGGCCGAGGAAGAGATTCGCCGTCTGAATCAAACATTGGAACAGCAGGTAGCCGAGCGCACGGAGATTGCCGAGGCGCGGGCGCGGCAGCTTCAAGCACTGTCAGTGGAGATGGTCGAGGCTGAAGAGCGTGAGCGGCATCGGATTGCCCAGATTTTGCACGATGATCTCCAACAGATTTTGGTCGGCGCCCGGTTTCAGGCGCAGTCTGCCTCCAGGAGAGAAAATCCTGACCCGGTGGTTGCAAATATTGACCGGTTGCTGGAAGAGGCAATTGCCACATCCAGGGGCCTTACCCACCAGTTGAGCCCGCCGGTACTTCATCAGTTCGGCCTGGTCGCGGCCCTGGAATGGCTGGTTCGGGAAAACGATGAGCAGTTCGGATTGAAGGTCCACCTGGAAATGACCGCACAGGAGGTTGAAGATTCCTCGTTAAAGGTCTTTATTTTCCGCGCGGTTCAGGAACTGCTGTTTAATATCGTCAAACATTCCGGCGTAAAAAGCGCAAACGTCCTTTTTACCGCCGTTAATCATAATATTGTTCTTATCATCAGTGATCCGGGTCGGGGTTTTGATCCTGAAATTTTGAATTCACCGGCAAAAAAAGGCGGCCTGGGGCTTGTGAGTCTGCGGGAGCGGGTTCGCGTCATCGGCGGGGATCTGGTGATCGATAGCGCCCCTGGGCGTGGCTGCCGATTCACATTGACGGTTCCCCGAAGTTTGAGCGGAATAACCTTGCCGGAAGCGGCCAAACCTCAGTCGAATGAGCCGCAACACCAGGTTTTTGCGAGTTACGCTGCCGTTTTTGATCCGGGGGACATCCGGGTGCTGTTTGCCGACGATCATCAGGTCCTGCGTCAGGGGCTGATCAACCTGGTCAAGGGGCAGCCGGACATTATGGTGGTGGGGGAAGCCGCCAATGGCGAAGAAGCTCTGGAACTTGCCCGACAGCTCAATCCCAGCCTGGTGGTGATGGATATTTCAATGCCGAAGCTGGATGGCATTGAAGCCACCCGCCGTATTAAAACGGAAATGCCCGACGTGCGCGTGATCGGACTTTCAATGTTCGATGATGAGAATGTTACTCGGAAGATGCGCGATGCGGGTGCGTCGGCTTTTGTGAGCAAGAGCGAATCTTCCACCGAACTGCTCAAGACGATCTATAAAGTTTCCGGGAAGGGTTCGGATTTCGCGCGCACCGAAGTTTAAATTTTTTGTTTCGGCGTATTTTGAGATGAATAAGACAAGGGGGAAAATCACTTGAATCATGAAGAAGCAAAATTAACGCTTCGCAACCTTTTGGACTCGCGATATGTCGGTGTGCTGGCAACCAGCAAAAAGGATTGGCCTTATGCCAACCTGGTGGCGTTTGCCGTGTCCGATAAACTTTCTGAAATGGTTTTTGCGACTCCCCGCCAGAGCAGAAAGTATGAAAACCTGGCGGCAAATCCGCGCGTTTCCGTGCTCATTGACGACCGCTCAAATGATATCGCGGATCTAAAGGATGCGGTAGCGGCCACGGCCGTCGGATCTGCCGTCGAAGTCGACGATTCGGAGAAAAAGCGATGCCTGGCCGTTTATGCGGCAAAGCACCCGCATCTCGATGATTTTGCGCGTTCGGCATCCACCGCCGTTTTTCTCATAACCGTAGAAAAGTATATCATGGTCAGCCGATTCCGGAACGTGGTAGAGATCGCCCCATGAGCGATTGTTTTCCGATACCGCTGACGGACCCGTGAGCCGGACCGAGAACAATTTAACTAAAGCAATTGCCGGGTTTCAGAGCATTCGGCTCAGATACATTGCTCAAAAAATTTTAGGATAATATCAAATCAAACCCATCGAAAAAATAGCGACGGCCCGGACCCCGAACGGCGGAGAGGTGGTGCTTTACCGGCGGGACCGGGACTTTACGATCCATGTCAACGGTCATGAGCTGATGCAAAGCCGCCAGCATGAATCGGAGATGGCGCTGGCCCGGCTGGGGTGCGCGCATCTCTCGGGCCACAAGGCGCCGCGCATCCTCATCGGCGGCCTGGGCATGGGGTTTACCCTGCGCCAGGCCCTTGACATGCTCGGCCCGACCGCCCGAATCGTCGTGGCGGAACTGTTGGATGCTGTCGTGGAATGGAACCGGACATTTTTCGGCGAACGCAACAATCGGCCCCTGGAAGATGAACGCGTTGACCTTGAAACCGGCGATATCGCCGCGCTGATCTCGCGATCCAGATCCGCGTTTGATGCGATTCTTATCGATATCGACAATGGCCCCAGCGCAATGACCGATTCCGCCAATCTTTATTTGTACGGCCGTGAAGGCATGAATGCCTGCCGCCGCGCATTGCGCGAAAAAGGGTGCCTGGCGGTCTGGTCGGCTGAGCCGAGCAGGAAATTCGAAAGGCTCATGATGAGCTGCGGTTTTTTTGTCACCCGTTTCCGGGTTCCTGCCTACAAAGGGAGCAAGTCCGAATCCCGCTTTATATGGGTCGCATCCGAGGACAGAAGACTCCTGCCTCCCGGCGGCGGAGAGCCCCGCTCGAAACCGGCGGATAAGTCGAAGGGGAGCCCCGGAGGATTTCGGAAGAAATGTTAGGCGTGGTTGTCAAGGTGGTGGCTGCCGTCTAATTAGCTCTTAAATCGATTTTATTGCAACCGAAAGTGATGAATCATGATACCTTTTTTAAATCGCATCTTCGTTCAACCGCGTCTGATTGTACCAGTTATGCTCGCTGCTTCTCTTTTTTTAACCGGCTGTGCAACCAGCAAGGCAGGCATGATCTCTACTAGTGAGCTCTCCCATCGAATCAAGTCCGACACCCCTCCGACCGTTGTTGACGCAAGATCATCCGGGGAATATGAAGCCGGGCATATACCAGGCGCCATTAATATTCCCTGGTGGAGTGTTCCTGCCAGACACTGCAATCTTCCTTTAGCCGGCGAGGAGCTTCTTATAATTTACTGTGAACATGGGTTTCGGGCAAGGCTGGCGAAACTCGCATTCAGGGTCTTAGGTTATCAGGAAATACTTTATCTGGAAGGCCACATGCCTTCATGGGAGCAGGCGAACCTGCCGATTGAAAAATCAGTTTCTCCATAAGACACATTTTTAAAAGAATGTTTCCGCCAACAAAATCGAAACCCGGGTTAAACCATAAATAATCTTCGGTTTTTCAAATTCTTCAACTGCGGTTATCTCCATGAAGGCCCGGCCGCGCCGGAGCAATGCCCCGCCTGCGTCCGGCCCACCGGCTATTTCGAAATTCTGTGTGAAAATCCTTAAGAGGAAAACTTCTCCCAGCATAGATCATAGCTGGTGCTTCGGCCCCTGCTCGGGTTGAGGCGCAGAATACCCTTTTGCACAAGATCCGCCGGCTCTCTCTGGGCCGTGGCCTTGCTGACATGCCCCATGGCGGCATATTTAATGTTGGGCATTGAGCTTCAACCGCTCTCCTACGATTTTAGAGGTTTTCATGACCTTTGCCACATAAATTGCTTTTTATGTGGCATTTGATTTTCTTATCGGCTCAAATTTTGAGTTGATTACAGAGCATAAACGACTCACAGGCAGCATTTTTATAAGTAGAATATGTCAAAAATTTTCCAGGCGAGAGAAAAAGGTACGTTCAACAGAAACAAGCGTTAAGGTAAAAGCATTGAAATTTTATTGAAAATAGATTACAGGAGACAAGTTTGAATAAAAAGTGAAAAGTTCGGGAAAAACGTCGGGGAAACGTTTAATCGCCATTCGGAAAAACAACGGCGTCTGCATATCGGCGCAGCCAGCAACCAACGGCGCAATAGAACGTAAATAACGGGCGCACTTCAGGAGAGAAGGAAATAATGGATAATCGGTTTTTTGAAAAACCCGTCATCAACTCCCCCTATGATTATCCATCCCGGCATTGGGAACTGGACGATCAGGGCCAGCCAACCCTGCGGATCATCGAAAAACGCCGCACCGCCAAATTCATCA
>Ga0351946_1088_pt1 | contig 11582 bp, 10 predicted proteins | sample BONcelT113001F15_FD_206832 | JGI IMG/M metagenome (GOLD analysis project Ga0351946, IMG submission 206832) | Enriched cells from coal bed in the Powder River Basin, Montana, United States - BONCAT cells T11 rep3 HSBNCT.T11.300.1.F15 ...
GTTCCGGGGAGGGTATCGGTTTGTTGTTCCATCGTTTTTTGTTTTTTTGAGGAAGGTGAAGTACATGCAATGGTGAAAATTGACAATGAAACCATTAGCCACCAGTTATTGAATTTTCGCATCGGTATTGATTTTCGTATTTGGGTTAATTGATCTCCAGCGTTTGCCATGGTGGCAGTTTTGGGAATTTGTTGTGCGGATCGGTCTGGTACCAAAAACAAACCGAAGCAATATCGGACTGCTGGGGCAAATATCTCCCACCCTGGCGCCATCCCAAATCCTGGATCGTGATTTTCAAATCTTTTTCGAAACGTACCGGATCCATGATGTGCCAGCGGTACAGGCCAAAGCGCTGCTGCGATTTATACGTTCCATCGGGCCGGATAACCTGATGCAGACCGGCATAAGGTGTGCAGAATTCTTTGTATTGTCCTTCGCGGTCGAAATTGTACGATCCGCAGAAATAATCTTCGGTTCCAGTGCCACAAATGGTTGGGAACTTGCCGTCGCCGTCAATAAAAAATTTGATTTCGCCTTCGCCCCACCAGCCATTGTTGTTCACGCCCCAGGCCATATAAACGCCCACAAATTGGCCTTTACCTTTAATGTTGTCAACAATGGTATAGTCTGAAGTGGTGTTAGGGTTGGTCCTCCTGAATTGTGCGTGAAAATAGGCTGCATCCGAGGGAACATCGGTCAATGTATAATCAATCTGGTAATAAAGGGTCATCTGATCTTTATCGTTGATATTTTCCATCGTGATTTTGCATTTTTTGCGGAACGGCATCACCCAGTAGCAATTGAAAGCGCTTCCCGGGTTGACACAAACAGGCAGCGAGTTGAGCGGGGCGTACTGGTTCCAGCCCATGCCGAAGAAATCGCCTACCGGACATTCGACCGATGGTTCGGTTTCATCGTCCCAGTATATGCGGATGATTGAAAAACGCCAGTTTCCGGTTGGGGTCATCCAGATGTGCTGAATAGCGCCCGGTCCTTCAATTTCTGCCATAGTAAATGTTTCGCCGGGCTGAATGCGAACATATGGGTTCACTTTCCAGCCTTGCCCGAGGTCACGCGCCGCATTGAACGCGTTGGCCGTGTTGGGCTTGTCTTTGTCTTCGGGCCTGGCCATTCCGCCTTTCCCTTTTTCGCCGGTAAAATTTTCAGGACTAATCGACCGTGTTTTGGCATCCGACAACCGGTAAAGATTGCCCATGTTCATCTCGAGGCCGTTGAACGTGGTTTGTGAGGATACTTCGCAAACCAGAAACATCATACATAAAATGAATACTAGATTTTTCATAATTTTTTAGATTTATAGGTTTTGTCAAAATCCAATTTTGTGTCTGGTCATTGCTTCCCGAAACCAGTTTAAGTCTTTTTTCATCATTTCGTAAATTTTCATCGGGTTCATAGTCGTTTCCTTTTTGCCCAATTCTGCACCGCCCAGATCGTATTCGTAGTGAATACTGATTGGGGCCTCTACTTTCAGACTGGCATATTCTTTCAGGAATTCATCAAAATTGACCATGCCTTCTCCCAGAAATACATTCTTTGTCTTCCATTCTCCTTTAACGTTTTTTTCGAACACTGAATCTTTGATGTCGATGGTGGTGATCCAGGGAGCAATCCGTTTCATGCCCAGTTTCCAGGAAAATACACCTTCGGCAACAGCATGGCGGATGTCGTACTGAACACCCATGTATTCAGGGTTGACATTCTTCATCAGCTCATATAAATCCCAAACTGGCGAGCCTACCGAAGCGCCTGAATGGTTTTGATAGTCGCCGTGAATGCCTAGTTTCTCATTCAGTTCAGCCAGCTTTTCAATGGTTTTCCGGTGTTCATCGAGGTTTTGCCGGATGGTTTTTGACTCGTTGTATTTCAGCCATCCTGTACGGTAATATTTTATTCCTGAATCGGCTGCAACCTGAAGTGTGGTAATTGAAATCGGATCAGCCGGATCGGTAATTGCGGTAACGATCATCGGGATCTCCATGCCATATTTTTGCAGTGTTTTAACAGCCAGGGGCAATCCGGGTTTAACTTCTGCAGGTTCAACCTGGCCTCCCGGACGCACCGGCATATCAGCACCATCAAAACCCAATTGGGCAAGTACTTCACCCATTTCATCAAATGTCAGGAATTGCAGGCATTTTGTAAATGCACAAATGGGGCGTTTTACTGCTTTGGAAGTTAAAATTGAATTTGCCATTCCGGTACCTGCAAGGCTAATTCCCGCTGCCGAAAGGCCGGTTGTTTGTATAAAATTGCGTCGGTTCATGGTTTATAATATATGTAAATTCCTGAAAATATTACAGTAAAAATAGCATTTGTCACTGAGAAAGCGTTTGAACCGAGCCAGATAACGGGTAAGAACAGAATCAATGTTTGGGCAATAAGATAAAAATATAAACCGGCACGTTGCATTCTGTAAAGTTTGATTGCTCCTGCGAGTGAAAGACTGAAAGCGGCCATTAACAGTGCAAAATATAGCGGGCTTAATTTTTCAGCAGCAGTAATATTTGTAAACGCCGCAATTTTTTCAGTAACAGTTTTGAAAAAAACAGTAGAGATTAACATGCCGAAAAATCCGGTGCTGCTTCCTGCAATACTGAAAATGCAGGCCGATTCATATAATAAAGGTTTATTTTCCATTTTACTGAATGATTAAATGTTCAAAAATACCTGATTTTTTGGATAAGCTGATTTTTTATCCACTATGATTTTATTGTACCTTTGACACCTTAATTTTAATCAATATTCTACGGGAATGGAAAGAGATACCAAAGTATTTGAGATAATCGAAAAAGAACGTCAGCGTCAGTTGAGCGGAATTGAATTAATTGCTTCGGAAAATTTTGTGAGCGATCAGGTTTTGGAAGCCATGGGATCGGTAATGACCAACAAATATGCGGAAGGATATCCTGGACACCGTTATTACGGCGGCTGTCAGTTTGTTGATATGACCGAGCAACTGGCCATCGACCGTATCAAGGAATTGTTCGGCGCTGTTTATGCAAATGTTCAGCCACACTCAGGCGCTCAGGCAAATGCGGCAGTTTTAAGTGTTATTTTGAATCCGGGCGATACTTTCCTGGGTTTGGACCTGGCACACGGAGGTCACCTTTCACACGGTTCGCCTGTTAATTCATCGGGTGTATTGTACAATCCGATTGCGTATCATGTGAAAGAAGATACGGGTTTGGTAGATTACGACGAAATGGAAGCTTTGGCTTTGGAACATTTTCCGCAATTAATTATAGGCGGTGCATCGGCGTATTCACGCGAATGGGATTATGCACGCATGCGCGAAATTGCTGATAAAATTGGTGCAATGCTGATGATAGATATGGCACATCCTGCAGGACTGATTGCTGCCGGTTTGCTTGATAATCCTGTTAAATATGCACACATTGTAACTTCAACAACCCACAAAACATTGCGTGGGCCGCGTGGTGGGATTATCCTGATGGGCGAAGATTTTGAAAATCCGTTTGGTTTTAAAACTCCGAAAGGCGTTACAAAAATGATGTCGGCCGTGCTCGATTTCTCTGTGTTTCCCGGCCAACAAGGCGGACCGCTGGAACATGTAATTGCTTCCAAGGCAGTTTCGTTTGCAGAAGCGCTTGATCCTTCGTATAAAATATATCAGACACAGGTTAAAAAAAATGCATCAGTAATGGCTGAAGCTTTTCTGGCCAAAGGTTATAAAGTGGTTTCCGGAGGAACCGACAATCATTCGATGCTGATTGACCTTCGTACAAAGTTTCCTGAAATTACAGGGAAACAGGCCGAGAATGCACTGGTTCGCGCCGATATTACAATCAATAAAAACATGGTTCCGTTCGACAGTCGTTCACCGTTTACAACTTCTGGTCTTCGTGTAGGAACTCCAGCCATTACCACCAGAGGTTTAAAGGAAGATTTGATGCCGGTAATTGTTGAATTGATTGATGAATTGATCAGTAACATAGACAATGAAGAAGTAATTCTTTCGGTTCGCGAAAGAGTGAACTCGATGATGAAAGACCTTCCGTTGTTTGCCTGGTAGGTTATATGGATAAAATAAAAAAATCCGGAAAGGCGAACTTCCCGGATTTTTTTTTGAGCTAAGTTGCTAACTGCAAATGTCGTTGATTTCTTTTTCCAGTGCGTGGTATTTTGTTTTGCTTAACTCTAGCGAATCAAGAATTTCCGGGTTGTTAAATAGCTGCGGGCAAATTACAATTCCCTTGTTCAAAAGAGTTTGTTTTTCATCCTTTGTAAGCTGGCTAAGTATTGTTACCGGATAAATTTTTAACCTTTCAATGAGATTTTTCAAACCATTGCCGTATGGATAATCCCAACCCAGAAGATGCAATTCGCTGCATTTCCCATATTGTAAAGCATCGGCGGAGAATCGCGTGTTTGTAACTACCCAGCCTGAAAATGAAAATTCGGCATATTCGGGAGATTCTTTTCTCTTTTTTATAATGTCGTTAATGCGGGAACGAACATAAAGCGGCACTTGTACGCTTATTTGTTTTCCCTGATCGCTGCTGTATTTGCACTCAACCAAATGCTGGATTTTATTTTCTGTTGCAATCACATCCATTTCGTGAGTTACACAATGACCTTCCAGAATCTGCCCAACTTTAACTTCATATCCTTGTTTTGCGAACAGGTGCCCGATAAAATCCTCGAAGGGATATCCGCTTGGGCCAAGCTCCATTATTGCCTGTTTTAATTTGTATCGGATTGCAACCCCGGTTTCCTTTCTCCTCAACAGCGAAAAAGCACGGGAATATATCTTTTTTGTAGTTAAGCCGTTGGATATCCAATTTTCTATATTTCCAACAATTTCGTTTACTAAATCGTTGTCTGCACCTGCGTTTCTCAATGAGCGCTCCAGTTTATACTTATCAAATGGTTCTTCAACTCCTGAAGCTTTTCTTACCAAAATATTATTTCTGTGCTTTACTGCTGACTGGTTTTCGATCATAGAGGATATTTTCATTTTCTGATTTTGTGGTAAATGTAGTCAGAAAACCCTTTAGCGGTTATGAGTTGCGATAGAAATTCATAAAAACAAAAAAGCCAGCTTTCACTGGCTTTTTAAAATTATTTTCGAAATTGATGTTTAAGAATTTGATCACGGGTCCGGCTTCTTAGCCTACCGTCTTCAGAGTTACGGAGCTTTAAATAATTAAAACTTGCAATTAAAACAATTGCAAAAATCAGGAAAATAATTCCTACATATCGCATTGGGTCCGAAAGCATTGCAATAAAGAGAATTCCGATCACTATCAGGGTAATTCCTGAAATCAGCAGATAATTTCTAATATATTCCCTTTGCATTGCTCACCTCCCTACTTTGTTTATTCGAAATCTTGTACGAATTCAGGACACAGTTTGTTCCACTCATTTTTGTTACAGGGGAATATTTCCGTGTTTTCGTGGTAAATTCGATTTCCGCTTATTTTGTGTCATGTTAAGCGCCTGTATTATTTTATAACGGGTATCCTGAGGCATAATAATTTCATCAATGTACCCAAGCGCTGCAGCCCTGTATGGGTTTGCAAACTTTACGCGGTAATCTTCAACTGCCGCAACTCTTTCTTCGTCGCTGAGTTTCCCTCGGTATAATATATTGATGGCGCCTTCGGGACCCATCACTGCAATTTCAGCAGTTGGATAGGCAAAATTTACATCGCCGCCAATGTGCTTGCTCGACATAACATCATAAGCGCCTCCATAAGCTTTGCGGGTTATCAGCGTAATTTTCGCCACTGTTGCTTCGGCAAAGGCATACAACAGTTTGGCGCCATGCTTGATAATTCCTCCGAATTCCTGTCCGGTACCGGGTAAAAATCCCGGTACATCGACCAGCGTTACGAGTGGAATATTAAAAGCATCGCAGAAACGAACAAAACGGGCTGCTTTTACCGATGAATTGATGTCGAGAACTCCGGCCAGATGCGCTGGTTGATTGGCAACAATCCCGATCGGTTTTCCACCCATTCGGGCAAAACCAATTACCATGTTGGCGGCATAATGTGGCTGAACTTCCAGAAAATGTTCATCATCAATGATTTTGTGAATAATGTCTTTGATGTCGTACGGTTTATTGGGATCAACCGGAACCACCTGATTCAACGAAACATCTGCCCTGGTTTCAGGATCGGTGCAAATTTTAAGTGGCGGTTCGTCCATGTTGTTCGATGGAATAAAGCTCATCAACTCCCTGACCATCATCAGTGTTTGCTCTTCGTCGCTGCCGGTAAAATGAGCCACCCCGCTTTTTGAAGCATGGGTGATGGCGCCTCCCAATTCTTCTTTGGTTACATCTTCGTGGGTCACTGTTCTTATCACTTCAGGACCGGTAACAAACATGTGACTTGTCTTCTCAACCATGAAGATAAAATCGGTCAACGCTGGTGAATACACAGCGCCCCCGGCACAAGCACCCATTATGGCGCTAATTTGCGGAATGACACCTGAAGATATGACATTGTTGTAAAAAATATCGGCATATCCTGCAAGGCTTTCAACACCCTCCTGAATACGGGCTCCTCCTGAATCGTTCAATCCGATAACCGGAGCGCCCATTTTAATGGCCAATTCCTGAATTTTTAGGATTTTATCAGCATTGGCACGACTTAAAGTCCCTCCGAATACAGTGAAATCCTGGGCAAAAACATACATCAGCCGACCGTTGATTTTTCCATATCCTGAAACAACACCGTCGCCCGGTATTTTTGATTTGTCAATTCCGAAGTCGGTTCCCCGGTGGGTAACCATTTTATCGATCTCATTAAAAGTTCCGGGATCGAGCAGAAAGGCGATTCGTTCGCGGGCAGTTTTTTTTCCTGATTTGTGCTGTTTGTCAACTCTTTCAGCTCCGCCACCCGATTCTGCCTGCTGGTTCAGTAATTCAAATTGTTCAAATTTGGCTTTCAAATCCATTTTCTATGATTTTTTCGATTTCTATTAAAATCTGATTGGCATCAACCGTGCTTCCTTCCAAAACATGAATAATGGCAATTTTACCGTCGATGGGCGATTTGTATTCGCTTTCCATTTTCATTGCCGAGATCGTGATTAAAGTATCTCCTTTTTTCACTTCATCGCCCACCGAAACCGGTATTTTAACCACTTTCCCGGGCATTGGCGAAACGATTGTATTTTCAGACAACATCTGGGCGCCACCAGTACGGTTGCGCAAGTACCTCGATTCAGCATCAATCACTTCAAGATTGTACGAGTCATAAAGCGTGTAAGCCGTGTAATGTTTGGGTTTGGGTTGAGGCACTAATTCGATGTTGAACGAACGTCCGTTTACCAGGATGGAGAAGATTCCCTCATCGTTGTGCATTAAATCAACCTGATAGATTTTATCATCCACTTTAATCTCAAGCAGGTTTTCAAACTGCTTTAATATTTCTACTGATGCAATTCGTTTGTCTAATTTTATTTCGATTGACATATTTTTGGGGGATTACAAACGTTCGAAATTCTTTTGATAGGTATATTTTTTCCACCTGTTTTTGGCCGGGTACATCTCTTTGGATGTCTGTGCAATATTCAGCTGATCGAGGTATTCAATGTAAGTCGCGATAATCACCATATCTTCACAATCTTCGTTACATTTTGTTGCTTCCAGAAGCTGCTCTTTATTTTTTTCAATAAAGTTGGTGTCGTAATTTCCGCTCCTGAAATCGGTCGTATCCATGATTCGTTCCAGAAACTTGATGGTGGTTTTAACTCCGGTAATTTTGTATTCGTAAAGGGCACGTTTCATTCGCTCAATTGCTTCTGTCCTGTTTTCGGCCCAGACAATGAGTTTCGAGATCATTGAATCGTAATAGATCGGAATTTCATATCCTTCATATACATATCCATCGGTGCGAACACCCAATCCGAGAGGCTGTGTGATATTGTAAATTTTACCCGGATTTGGCATGAAATTGTTGTCGGTGTCTTCTGCATAAATCCTGCATTCGATGGCATGGCCTGTTTGCCTTAATTGTTCCTGTTTAAATTTGAGCGGATGACCTTCCGCAATAAGAATCTGTTGTTTTACAAGGTCGATCCCGGTAACACGTTCGGTAATCGGGTGCTCGACCTGAAGGCGGGTATTCATTTCGAGAAAGTAAAAATTCAGGTCATTGTCAACCAGAAATTCGATGGTTCCTGCGCCAGTGTAATTGACAGCCCTGGCAGCTTCCACTGCATATTCGCCCATTTTTATCCTTAATTCAGCAGTCATAAGTGGCGAAGGTGTTTCTTCTATCATTTTCTGATGTCGTCGCTGAACCGAACATTCGCGCTCGAACAAATGCAGGAAGTTCCCATGCTGATCACCCAAAATCTGAAATTCAATGTGATGCGGCGATGAAATGTATTTTTCGATGTAAACCGAATCGTTTCCAAATGAAGATTTTGCTTCTGACCGGGCAGATCTGACCAGCGAAGTAATGTCTTTTTCTTCAGTAATTAAACGCATTCCTTTTCCACCGCCACCTGCAGATGCCTTTACCATCACCGGGAGTCCAATTTCCATGATCGTATCAATGGCTTCTTTTTCGGTTTTAACACTTTCTGTGGTTCCGGGAACAACAGGTACACCGGCTGCAATCATCGTTAGGCGTGCGCTTATTTTGTCACCCATCTGTTCAATAACTTCAGGCTTGGGCCCGATAAATATGATCCCATTTTCGTTGCATTTTCTTGAAAATGCAGCATTCTCCGATAAAAATCCATATCCGGGATGAATGGCATCTGCCTGACATTTTTTTGCAACTTCAATTATTTTGGCTGCATTCAGGTAACTTTCGGAGGAGGGAGAGGGGCCGATGTGATAGGCTTCATCTGCATAGCGCACATGCATTGAAGTTCGGTCGGCATCAGAAAAAACTGCAACGGTTGAAATTCCCATTTCGCGGCAGGTACGCATAATTCTTACAGCAATTTCGCCACGGTTGGCAATCAGGATTTTATTGATTTTCTTCATTTAATATTTGGTTATCCCACAAGGATTGTTTATTCAAAATTTAATTGACACGGAGTAAAAACCAAAAAACAGGCGAAATGTTTAATGTTTGCCAGATTGAGTTCTATTTTAATAAAAAAATATCGGTTAACATATCTAGTTTAAATGATTTATATATATTTGTTCCTCGAAAATAATTACTTATGCTATTCCGCCTCACTATTTATTGTTTGTTTTTGATGTTTAGTGTAACCAATCTTTTTGCACAGCTCACCGACAAATATAATCTTTCAACTGACACTGCAGTCAATCGGCTGGCAGGCGTTAAGCGTATTTATTATGCTACCCGAATTGAAAATCGCCCAAAAATTGACGGAAAATTGAATGAATCATGCTGGGAATCGGGCATTTGGTCGGGTGGGTTTATCCAACAAATACCCAATCAGGGAATGAATCCTACACAGGAAACGCAAATAAAACTTTTGTACGACAATAACAATTTGTACGTAGGGTTCAAATGTTTTGATAAAGGCCCGGGAAATATCCGGCCCATTTTAAGCAGAAGGGATGAAATGGCCGGTGACATTGCAGGCATCGCCATTGATTCGTACAACGACAAGCAAACGGCCTATGAATTTAATGTTGCAGCTTCAGGACAAAAAGTTGACTTAGTGCATCTTGGAGCCTATAATTGGGATTTTAACTGGGATGCAGTTTGGGACGGTAAAGCCCAGGTTTACGATTCGGTCTGGACTTCTGAAATTCAGATACCTTTCAGTCAGCTTCGTTTTTCGCCCGGCGATGAACAGGTTTGGGGAATTCATGTTTGGCGTTGGATTGATCGTTTAAATGAAGAAAGCCAGTGGAAACTGATTCCGATTGATGCTCCGGCCATGGTTTATTTGTTTGGTGAATTGCGGGGTATTAAAGGAATTAAACCAAAGACCAATTATGAATTTTTGCCTTATGTGAATTCAAGGTACAGCCCAAATACCGATCTTGAAAATAAAATGAACTATGGAGCTGGTCTTAATGGGAAAGTTGGATTGAATTCCGGATTTACGCTGGATTATGCCATCAATCCGGACTTTGGACAAATCGAGGCAGATCCGGCAGTTTTGAATTTGACTTCCTATGAAGTATTTAACGAGGAAAAACGACCATTCTTTCTGGAGGGAAATACTATTCTTGATTTTTCAATTGGCAACGATATGCTTTTTTACAGCCGGAGAATTGGTCATGATCCAAGTTATTTTCCTGATTTGGAAGAAAACCAAACGCTTAATATTTCTGACAATATTCCTATAATCAGCGCTTTGAAATTGACCGGAAAAACGAAGGACGGTCTTTCTGTGGGAGTTGTACAAAGTTTGACCGCCAAAGAAAATGCAACCATTTACAGCTCCGGATCAAAATCAAAAGTGGCTGTTGAACCGTTTACCAGTTTTATGGTTGGACGGGTTAAGCAGGATTTTGATAAAGGCAATACCGTTTTGGGCGGAATGGTCACATCAACCTTGCGCACAATTAATGAAGATCATCTGCAGTTTTTATCAAATTCAGCCTTGTCCGGCGGAGTTGACTTTCAGCACAACTGGAAAAAGCGAAAATATTTTGTCGATTTTAAAGGTTTTTTCAGCGATATAAATGGAGACACAACTGCTATAAAACGATTACAACGCTCCACTGCACATTATTTTCAACGGACTGATGCCGATCATCTGGAATATGATTCGGAAAGAACAAGCTTGTCTGGCTGGGGTGGTTCGCTACAGGGCGGAAAACGAAGTGGAAAACTTAGGGTGGTTGGAACTTTAAACTGGCGTTCGCCCGGTGTCGATTTAAACGATGTGGGATATTTATATCAGGCTGATGTGATCAAAGAAATGGTAAATGTTACATACAAAGTCAGTCAGCCGAAAGGAATCGTCAGGAGCTATTTTGTTGAAGCCGAGCAGGAGCGCAATTGGAGTTATGGTGGTGAAACAACACTCGACCGCTTTAAACTGCATGGTTACACCCAATTCAAAAATTTATGGAGTGTGCATCTGAACCTAAAAGCGAATCTCAATTATTTTGATACACGTGAGCTTCGTGGAGGGCCTAAATTGTTCAAAGATAATTGTTTGCAGGATTATGAGATGTTTATCCAATCAAATCAGGTGAAAGATTTGTTTGTAGGTTTTGGCCCCCGTTTAAAATTTTTTTCCGATGATATTTCAAAAACCACCTATTTTACTGCATTGGTTCGGTGGCAATTGAGCGACCGGTTCAGTATAACTTCCAAAACTATTTTTGACAATACAGTTGATCATCACGAATACATTAGAACTACTAAATACATTGTGGGTACTATCGACCGCAATACAATTTCGTCCACGCTCCGGTTCGAATACTTTATTTCGCCTGAAATTTCGCTCCAATACTACGGAAATCCTTATGCCTCGACGGGTAAATTTGAGAATTTCAGGCAAAAGAAAGCAATTTATAACGAAAACCAATAACTGAATTTGACCATAAACACATTTTGTGACTGTACTTTCCAGATGTTTCTGAAACTTTTCAAGATTGATTGATTAAACTGATCGGAGTATTCAGAACGGGTATT
>Ga0351946_1089_pt1 | contig 11428 bp, 8 predicted proteins | sample BONcelT113001F15_FD_206832 | JGI IMG/M metagenome (GOLD analysis project Ga0351946, IMG submission 206832) | Enriched cells from coal bed in the Powder River Basin, Montana, United States - BONCAT cells T11 rep3 HSBNCT.T11.300.1.F15 ...
AAAGCTTTTAAAACCATATTAATATGACTCAATTAAAAAACATAAAGGCTGTAATTTTCGACTGGGCCGGCACCATCATCGACTACGGATGCATTGCTCCAACCCAGGTATTTATTGAAGTATTCAGGAGAAAAGATATACTGCTAAGCATTGACGAAGCCCGCGCGCCAATGGGTTTGGCAAAAAAAGACCATGTCAGGGAGCTGTTCAGGCTTGAAACCGTGCAAAAGCAGTGGATCGCGGAATTTGGCCGAACTCCTTCGGAAACAGATATTGAAGAGATTTATGCTGAACTGGAACCTGCCCTGGCCACGATTGTAAAAAACTACAGCGACCCAATTCCTGGCTCGGTTGAACTGATCGACAGGCTTAAAAAGCAAGGCATAAAAGTCGGCACAACCACCGGATATGTCTCAGAAATGATGAACAACATACTGCCAATTGCTTTATCAAAAGGACTGATGCCTGATTCAGTAGTCAACTCTTCGGAAGTTTTGGCGGGCCGTCCTGCTCCGTGGATGATATACCGCAACTGCGAAAAAATGAATGTCTTTCCGCTTAACCAGATGGTAAAAATCGGCGACACAGTGGCCGACATTCAGGAAGGAATAAATGCCGGAATGTGGACGATTGGCCTGACAAAATCGGGAAATGAAGTCGGATTGTCGCATGAGGATGCTGAAAATGCTGATCCTGTTTGGGTGATGGTAAAAACAGCCCTCGCCGGACGAAAACTTCTGAATGCCGGAGCTGACTATGTGGCTGAAGGTGTTTGGGACTGCTGGCCAATTCTTGAAGAAATTGACAGGCAAATTGGGGCCAGTATCACAATCGACAGTCAGATTAAACCCAGTATCATAAAAGAGAAACAACTTTCAAATTATTTCCCTCTTTTCTTCTGATGCAAAGGGAAGTTTATATAAAATAAAAAATTGAGCATTGAAGCCAGCTACATATACTATCAAATCCATTTGAGGCTTATTCGGATGACATTAAAATAAAACGATAGATATGACCAAAACGATTTTGCCGGAAATGAAAAAATGGAGGCTGCAAATATTCGCCCTCACCTGGCTGGCCTATTTCGGGATGTATTTTTGCCGCAAAAATTTCAGTGTGGTGATGCCGGTCATGAGCCGTGAAATGCATACCTCCAAAGACGAATTCGCGGTTGTGATTACCATTTACAGTGTCATGTACATGCTTGGCCAATTTCTGAACGGTTACCTGAGCGACCGCCATGGGGCACGGCTCATTGTTGGAATTGGTCTGATCATCTCGGTCATTGCCAATCTGCTGATGGGCTGGATGGGAACCATCGGTTCTTTTCTTTTCCTGATGGGGCTGAACGGCTTCGGGCAATCGTCAGGCTGGTCGGGGCTGATTAAAAACCTGACCCCTTGGTTCCGAAAAAAAGAGCGCGGGGTAATGATGTCATTCTGGACGACTTGCTACGTAATTGGTGGAATGGCAGCTACCGCTTTTGCTACTTATTGGCTTTCGAACCAAAATATATTGGCTGATTTATCATGGCGAAGGGCTTTTCTGGCACCGGCGATTTTATTGCTGGTCATATCATTGGGATACATTGTTTTTGCCCGAAACAACCCTGCCGATGTTGGTTTGGAACCTTTTGAAAAAGACACGAACACAACAAAAGGAAAGCGGAAAGAGAAAGAAGCACAACTTGTTGTACTGAAAAGCGGGGCTGTCTGGATTGCCGCAGCCATGTATTTTTTCGTCAAATTTACGCGCTATGCTTTCCTTTTCTGACTTCCGCTTTATTTGTCTGAAGCGCTTCTTTATTCAGATCAGCGGGCAGGCTATACTTCCATTGCTTACGAGGCTTTCGGATTTCTGGGCATTTTGGCTGCGGGTTATGCCTCCGATTACCTGTTTCAAACCCGCCGGTTTCCGGTCAGTTCAATCATGCTGTTTGGGTTGGCGTTTGTGTTATATCTGCAACCTTATCTTAGTCCGCTGGGCATTGTTCCAACCATTATTTCTATCGGACTCATCGGCTTTTTTACCTACGGCCCCGATTCTCTCATGTCGGGCGCGGCGGCCATGGACATTGGAAAAAATCACGGAGCCGCCCTGGCTGCCGGCCTCATTAACGGAGTTGGCTCTGCAGGACAGTTGCTCTCGCCGTTTGCTGTAGCTTTTGTTTCTGCCAAATATGGATGGGATGCTTTGTTTCAGTTATTCGTGGTTGTTGCATTGATCGCTGCACTTTTACTTATCCTGAAATGGAATTACGGCAAAGAAAATCAGGAAGTTGAAGATGAAAAAAATCTTTATGTAGTTGAAACCCTGAATAGGGTTTAATTTGAATAAGAGGGTGTCCAAAAACTCTGTGGTTCTCTGTGTATTCTCTTTTTAGTCTCAGTGTAATTAATTGTATCACAGAGTTTCACGGAGTAGGCACAGAGTTTCACGGAGAGAAAAGATACACTTTATTGACTTTTTAGACGCACTCAAAGACAATAAAGCACTTATTGTTGGAAATATAAATAATTCTCGTACAGTTTTTAACTCTTAATTCGCATAACTAAAACAACCAATATGGACAATAAACTATTTACCCCCGGACCACTAAATACAAAGCTTTCAGTAAAGGAAGCCATGCTTCACGACATGGGCTCGCGCGACAAGGAATTTCTGGAAGTAGTAAAAGAAATACGTGACGAATTGCTTGAAATCGCCGGCGTGACCCGCGAAGAAGGATATGATGCTGTGCTGATGCAGGGTTCAGGAACTTTTGGAGTTGAATCAGTCATTTCAACTGCGCTTCCACCAAACGGACATTTGCTTTTACTTTCAAATGGTGCTTATGGCGACCGGATCAGACAAATGGCTGAGATATACGGCATCAAAACCTCGACTTTAAGTTACCTCGAAAACATTGTTCCACCGGCACAGGATGTAAAATTGGCCTTGAAAACGGATGAAACAATCACCCACGTGGCCATTGTTCACTGCGAAACAACCAATACACTTGAAGCCTGTTATGGAAATGCACGCACAATTTCACTTAATCTGTACGGTCAATGGATCGACATAAAAAAAAACAATCAATTCCGGTTTACACCGCCGATTCAATCTGTGCTGGCATTCCGCAAAGCCATCGAAGAATTAAAAGCTGAGGGCGGAATTGAAAAACGATCGGAACGCTATCAGCAAAACTACCGGCGATTGATCGAAGGAACCGAAGTGCTCGGGCTGAAAACTTATCTGGATAAAAAAGATCAGGGCTATATCATTACATCATTTCTGTTTCCTGAACATCCAAATTTCGATTTCACCCTGTTTTACGAAAAACTGCATCAGCGTGGCCATGTCATTTATCAGGGGAAATTAAGCGATACCAATTGTTTCAGGATAGGAAATATTGGGCAGCTTTATGTTGAAGATATTGACCGCTTATTGTTGGCTATTCAGGATGTTTTAACCGAAATGGAAGTAACTTTCTGAAGTACCCTTTCGGGAATATTTCAAAAGCAAAAAGCCTCCTTCGATTTACCGAAGGAGGCTTTTTTATTGTGTATCAAATTGTTACTTCGAAGCTTGTAATTCAATTTTAACCTGGTTCTTTTTTGATTTTAATTCAACAGTTTTTTCGGTTTTGCTGTACGAAGTATAACTGGCAACTAACTTACATTCACCTGCTTTCACGTCTTTAATGGTAAAATGACCATCGAAGTCGGTATATGCTTTTGAATCTGATCCTTCAACTGTTACTTCAACACCAACAAGGGATTCGCCTGTTACTATATCGATAATATTTCCGCTAACAATTGTCATCGCCACTTCACTTTTTGCGGCGCTTTTATTTTCGGCTTTCGAATCAGCCTTTTCTGCAAATGCGCTAACTGAAGCGACTAACACAAGAACTGATAGGATTATTTTTTTCATGATTGTCTGTTTTAAATTTTTTCAACTCTACAAAAATAGACTCACATGATTACAGCACGATTGCAATTAGATTAAAGTTTTATTACAAGCGACTATTTCTTCTCCGGATACTCGCGTTCGCTTACTATCTCGCCGTTCTTACCAAAGTTTCGCCACTTGCCCACTTTTTCACCCATGTTGTAATGCAGTTCGTAAAGCAGGTTTCCACTGGCATCCCAGATCATCCATGCACCGTGTTTTAACCCGTCTTTATAGTTGGCCAACCCAGTCAGAACTTTCTGATCGTTGTAAGTAATCCATGAACCGTGCATCAGGTTATTCTTGTATGATCTTACTTCGTTCAGCAAGCCATTTTCGAAATAAACATTGGCTGTACCATTCTTTAAACCGTTCTCAAGGTTCAGCTCAATTTTAATCTTACCATTCGGAAAATGAGTCACATATCTCCCGGTATAAGCCACGCTGTCGGCATAATAAATACCGTTAATTTCTTTCAGTTCCTGAGCCTTGCTTACAAATGACAGCAAACCAATTAGTACGATTAACAATCCAAGTTTCTTCATGGCGATCTTTTTTACTTTTCCTGACTCTAAAAATTCAGCCAGTAAATATAGTGATTTTAAAAGAGCTTCATCAGCCCCGAGGACTCGGGGCCAATGAAGCTTCTGAATTCTTTTCTATCTTTTAATTTCCTTATTTTGAAATCATTTTAACTACCTTCTGGTCGTTGCCATTTACAACTTTTGCAAAATAAAGTCCTTTTGGAAGTGCAGTTCTGTCAAACGAAAAACGGTGTTTGCCTTCGGTTAAGTTACCTTCCTGAAGATTTGCAACTGTGCGTCCTGCCATATCAATTACAGAAACACGAATATATGAAGCTTTTTCAAGCTGAAGTTCAATAGTTGTGCTTCCAGTAAATGGATTTGGATAATTAACCAGTTTGGTTTCAGTAGAAACTATTGATGGTTTAGTTGAAGTGGTGAACCAGTATGAGCCATTGAAAACAGGCGAGCCCGATTGTGGCTGGAAGTTAGGCGAAGCAAGGTTAAATGGATCTGTAATTTTTGCTTCGGTATCAGTTACGAGCATTTTGTTTTTGTTGGCTGCATCAAGATACCAGCTTTCAATCTGTGCAACAGTCATTGTTGATGCATCGCCATATTTATTTCCGTAGATACCGCCGATGATGTTGTTTTTCAATACCAGTTCACCTGCTATTGCAGCAGCATGTGTTGGTGACGATTCGAGACGAACCCCACGTCCCCAGCCAAGGAACAATGAATTGTAGATGGAAATACGGCTTGCCCTGCGGATACGCATCGCGGCGCCGTCTTTATGGTTCTGCGGGTTCGAAGTATAAGTAGCCAGATCTTTCGAGGCGCCAAAAGCGCTTATGTTACTGAAAATGGCTTTGGTCAACGGGGTAAGTTCCGTTCCGCTGCTGTTGTTGTCCGATTCGAAAGCATTGGCAGTGTCGGTGTCAACAATTGACGGATCTCTTAATACCAATCCAAACTGAACCATTCCGCTGAATCCATTGTCGGTATCGAAATCATCGTCTTCGGTACGGTACGAAATCACGTATTTGGCATTAACCGCCCCACCAAACCACTCGAAACCATCATCACCCGAATAAGAGACCTGAACATATTCAATCCGGGTTCCGCTACCTACCGAGTTTAATGTCAAACCGTTTACCTCGCTGCCGGTAGCCACTTCATAACCCGGGAATTCAATACGAACAAAAGCCAAAACTCCTGAATTGTCTTCGTTGTTTGTGCCACCGTATTCCGAACCAATTCCGCCTTCGGCTACACCTGTACCACCGGCGAGGTTATTTATTCCATAGCCATTAATTACCAGGCCAGCCCAGTCACTGTTGGTGCGAAAGCCTGCACCCTGTGAAGAGGTAAAAACAATGGGTTGAGTGCGGGTTCCTACGGCCATAATTTTTGCGCCACGTTCAATCGAAAGAACACTCTTGTTTGTTCCGCGAATGACAGTACCCGGTTCGATGGTCAATGTCGCGCCATTGTCAACGTAAACCCATCCGTCGAGTTTTATTGTTCCGCTCCAGGTTTCGTTGGCAGTAATGTGCAGACCACCGCTGCGGGTAAACTGTCCGTTGCCTTTGGTGCTTGTGTAAGTTTCCGAATAGTTCGTATTTACCGGATCCCAGTTGGCCCAGCCTTCTGTCCAGTTGTTTACGCCGTCAAATGCACCCACATAACTTACTTTCTGATAGAAAATATTATCGATGGAATTTGGCGCTCCCGAAACATACCAGTATGAAGCATTGTATATAGGTGAACCTGCTTGTGGCTGGAAGTTTGGTGAAGTCAGATTAAATGGATTGGTAATTTTTGCTTCGGCATCACTGGCCAGCATTTTATTTTTATTGGCTGCATCGAGATACCAGCTTTCAATCTGTGCAACAGTCATTGTTGATGCATCGCCATATTTATTTCCGTAGATACCGCCGATGATGTTGTTTTTCAATACCAGTTCACCTGCTATTGCAGCAGCATGTGTTGGTGACGATTCGAGACGAACCCCACGTCCCCAGCCAAGGAACAATGAATTGTAGATGGAAATACGGCTTGCCCTGCGGATACGCATCGCGGCGCCGTCTTTATGGTTCTGCGGGTTCGAAGTATAAGTAGCCAGATCTTTCGAGGCGCCAAAAGCGCTTATATTACTGAAAATAGCTTTGGTTAACGGGGTAAGTTCTGTTCCGCTGCTGTTGTTGTCCGATTCGAAAGCATTGGCAGTGTCGGTGTCAACAATCGCAGGGTCGCGCAAGATCAAACCAAACTGCACCATTCCGCTGAAACCATTGTCGGTGTCAAAATCATCGTCTTCGGTACGGTACGAAATCAGGTATTTGGCATTAACCGCCCCACCAAACCATTCGAAACCGTCATCACCCGAATAGGAAACCTGAACATATTCAATCCGGGTTCCGCTGCCTACAGAGTTTAAAGTCAAACCGTTTACCTCGCTGCCGGTAGCAACTTCATAACCCGGGAATTCGATGCGTACATAAGCCAAAACTCCTGAATTGTCTTCGTTGTTTGTACCACCGTATTCCGAACCAATTCCGCCTTCGGCAACACCTGTACCACCAGCGAGGTTATTTATTCCGTAGCCATTAATTACCAGGCCACCCCAGTCACTGTTGGTGCGAAAGCCTGCACCCTGCGAAGATGTGAAAACAATGGGCTGGGTACTGGTTCCTACGGCCATAATTTTTGCGCCACGCTCAATGGAAAGAACGCTCTTATTGGTTCCGCGGATGACAGTTCCCGGTTCGATGGTCAGGGTTGCGCCATTGTCAACGTAAATCCATCCGTCGAGTTTTATTGTTCCGCTCCAGGTTTCGTTTGCAGTAATGTGCAGCCCACCGCTGCGGGTAAACTGTCCATTGCCTTTGGTCATCGTATAAGTTTCCGAATAGTTCGTATTTACCGGGTCCCAGTTGGCCCAGTCTTCTGACCAGTTGTTAACGCCGTCGAAAGCGCCTACGTAGCTTACCTTTTGAAAGAAACTGTTGTTGATCGACTGCGAATTTGCAGTAACCGAAATCAACACGAATAAACACATTGCAAGTAAAATTTTTTTCATGACACTGATTTTTAATTATTTACTAAAATCCTGTTTCCATTTAATTTATTAAATCTATTAAGTGAACCGAATTATATAGTCCACGTCAGAGTGAGTGAGAACTGCCTGTTGGGCCTGTATTTACGGGTATAGGCCGTAATATCTTCGTTCTCGCCATAGTACTGAACAAACCTTATGGGTTCGTTCAAAATATCTTTGAATCCGGCTTTAATCTGAATTCTTTCACGAATTGTTTTTTGGATCGTCAGGTCAAGCGCATTGCGGGGTAATTCCCAGGTGTTTGGGGTTTCGGGAGTACCAACATATGCAATACGTTTCCCGACAACATTGTAGTTCAAACTGATATCCCATTTGGTATCCGGATTGTTATAAAAAAGCCCAAGGTTAACAATGTACGGAGACTGACCTGACATCACCCTGATGGTATCGCGTGTATATTTCTGCTGTGAGGTGTTAATCTCGCTCTTAATCAGGGAAGTATTAAAAACAACGGTCATATCCTTTAGAAACCTGAACAGGCGACCAGCATTTTTAAATTCATCGAAACGTTTCCTGACATCAATTTCAACGCCTGTACTGTATGCTTCTTCAGTATTATCAATAAAATAGTCATAGGTAGTTCCCGATTTACGCAAAAACGTTTCAATCGGGTTCCTGAATTTTTTATAAAACCCGGCTATTGAAACCATTTCACCCTGGCTGGGATACCATTCATAGCGCAAGTCATAGTTGGATATATAGGCGCTATTCAGATCTTCATTGCCATAAACAACGGCAAACAACTCAAAATCCTGATAATCGAAAGGCGACATTTCACGGAATTCGGGACGGTTGATCGTTTTGCCATAAGAAAGGCGGAAAAGGTTTTTTTCATCGATATTGTATGTAACATTTACTGAGGGGAAAAAATCCAGGGTATCACGAGAGATTGGTGTTTCATCGGCTCCTTCAACCTTTTCGAAAAAATTGGTGATTTCACGTTTCCAGTTTTCCAAACGTACGCCTCCGTATATGTTCAATTTTTTTGTAACCGGAATATTTAATGCAGCATAACCGGCAATCAATTCATCTGTTGCATCATAGCTGTCTTTAGCTCGTGAACCATCGAAATACGACAATCCATGCTGGTTATAGGGAGGGGTGCGGTCGAAGAAGAAATTTTCGCTGCTGAAAATTTCTTTCACCGGTTTGTAAAATATATCCAATGGAGGGTTTTGTCTAGCCACAATACCTATAAGTCGCGACTTTAATCCTCGTTCTTTTAACTCGTAGAACCCTCCGGATTTAAACTGCCAGGGAAGTTCAGAATCCAAAAAATTAAATTTGTGCGAAAAATCGAGTTTTGCATCTTTGATATTTTCATTCATATCGATCCAAAGCCGACCGGCAAGATATGGGTTGCTTACATTTTGTATGCTGGCATAATATTCTTCAAACTTATCACTGTTTTCATCAGTAATTTTCACAAAAGTGAGCCTGCGGTTGTCGGGTTGGTTTTTGTTGGTATAACCATAACCCAGCATCCAGTTAATTTTGGTGCGGTCGGCATTAAATGTCTGCTCGCCTGCAAGTTGACCTGAGTACACCAGACGGCTTTCATACTTTAAGTCGAACATTCGTAAAAACTCTACATTGTAATAATTCCACCCTTCGCGGACGGTCGTTGTTTTTGACCCCATCTGGTTCAGGAAATTCCTTATTTCCAGTTTTTGGTTCTTTCCGTAAATAATGTTCCAGTTATGAATAATTCCGGTTTTGTATTCTTCCTTTGATTTTCTATCAAAAAAATCAAAATTTGGAAGCATTTTTTCTTGTGTAATATCATAATCCTGGTATTCAACGCGCTGGTTTTCTGTATGTTCATGCGAACTTCCATAGCTTAGTGAAGTAATGTTCCCGAACGAAACTTTGCCAATTAAAAAACGACGTTGCAAGGTGGCAGAAAAGCTCTGATCTAAAAAGGGTGATTTCGTGGATGTTTCCCAGTTATTTTTGAAAAGGGAGGAAATTGCATTTATTTGATCAGTTTTTTGAATATACACATCGGCATTCCACTTATACAAATCCGCAAATTCCTGAGCGTCGGGAACCCCTGCAGGGATATTCCTCGATCCGTCATCCCAACCCAGCCAGTCGGTTTTGCTTCCTTCATGGGTGAGAAAATCGCTGTTGAACGAAGCATTTTGAACATATTTTGTTCCGTAAGAAAGGCTAAAACTGTTAACATCCGCTACATTTTTTGTCCTGATATCGATGGCTGCACCTGCAAAATCGGCAGGCAATTCGGGCGCCGGACTTTTATAAATCAGAATGTTGTCAATCAGTCCGCTGGGGATGGCATCGAACGAAAAAGCCCGTTTGTCGGCTTCGAAACTGGGGGCGGTCGCACCGTTCAGCATCACCGAATTGTAACGTTCAACCAATCCGCGAACAACCACGAAACGCCCGTCGGTAATGGTAATTCCCGGAACACGGCGGATTACTTCTGCGGCATCTTTGTCCTGCGATTTGCTGATTTGCTGAGAGGTGATTCCACTTACGATTAAACTTCCGGCTTTTAAACTTGATAGCATCGAAACTTCCGTATTGTCACGGCGCTTGGCAACAATCTGAACTTCATCAATGTCAATCGAAGCAGGTTTAAGTTCTATATTAATGTTGGTTTCACCTCCACCGGCAACTTCAGCACGGACAATCTTATTATCATAAGATATGTAAGAAATAACTAAGTTATATGATCCTTTGCCAACTTTATCAATCAAATAATTTCCATCAAAATCGGAGATGGCCCCTTTTGTAGTACCCTGAATTGCAACAGTTGCTCCGATCAGGGTTTCTTTTGTGTTTGCGTCGGTAATCGTTCCTTTGATTATCCCATTTTGGGCCATTCCCGAAACTGAAACAATCATCCAGACAGCAATCAGCAATAATTTCTTAATATCCATTCAAAAAACGCGTTTATTGTAAATTTACTTTTTTATTAAGGTTTTATTAATGCCCTTTTTTATCAGACTTAATTGGTTCTTAATAATGGCGCTAAGGAATGGGTTAATAGTTACAGAACGATTAATAAAAATTTACGCTACGGTTACATTTCAATAACAGGATTGTAATTTCAACAGCAAAAAGAGTAACTAAACATGTCATAACAACAATAAGAATGCTGAAATAACAGTGATCGCGATAACGAATCCGCGGTAAGTATGTTCAGGAATAATTTTTACGATTTTGAACCCGACGAATGCACCCAGTGCAATGGCTGGTAAAGTCATCAGGTCGATCATGAGCGTTTCGGTGTTGATATTGTTCCAGACAAATAGTTGTAGCGGAAATTTGGTAAAATTGATGATCATGAAAAACCACGCGCCGGTACCTATGAAACTGTTTTTTGGGAGGTGCATGGCCAACAGGTAAATAGCAAAAACAGGGCCGGCAACATTACCGATCATAGTAGCAAAACCGCCAAGAATACCCATTGTTGCTGCAAACCACCATTTATCAGGGAAAAAATGAGTTCCTTTTCGCTTGTCCTGCCAAATCATCAGACCGATACTCAGAAATACAAGAATGGCTATCAGGTTTTTAAACTGTTCGTCGTTTACCAGCTCTCCAATCCATAGTGCCAGTAAAAGTCCAACCACCGCCCAGGGCAGAACTTTTATCAAATGACCCCAATTGGCATGACGACGGTAATAGGCTACTCCGAAAATATCAGCCATCATCAGGATGGGCAGCAACACTCCGGTTGAAGCTTTTGCCCCGAAAATAAAAGCCAATGCCGGCACCACAATCATCGAAACGCCCGGAACGCCCACTTTCGACATTCCGATCAGCATTCCGCAGGCCATGATGGTGGTCCATTCGAGTACATTTATGTTCAGAGAGGACA
>Ga0351946_1090_pt1 | contig 11096 bp, 11 predicted proteins | sample BONcelT113001F15_FD_206832 | JGI IMG/M metagenome (GOLD analysis project Ga0351946, IMG submission 206832) | Enriched cells from coal bed in the Powder River Basin, Montana, United States - BONCAT cells T11 rep3 HSBNCT.T11.300.1.F15 ...
GAGGCCGGTCGAAAGGATCGTCAGATCGTGCATCGCCTCATCCAGGCGCAACCCCTCGGTGTAGGGCCACGGGAAGAAGGCCATGCGCTGGCCGGGCAACTGGCGCGAGTCGAGGAGCGTCTCGAACCGGACGTACTTGGCGCTGGATAGCGGCTCGACCGCTTTCAGCAAGCCGGCCAGCGAAAAGCCCAGCCAGGGGATCACCATGGACCAGCCTTCCACACAGCGCATCCGGTAGATCCGCTCTTCCTGCGGATACTTCTTCAGGATGTCCTCGACGCCGATGATCATTGGCTTGTTGACCAGCCCGCCAATCGCGACCGTCCAGGGGGAGGTCTTGAAGCCCTCCGCCAGCTTGGCGACCGCCGCTTTGTCGGTGGTGAACTCATAGAAGTTGTTGTAGCCGGTGACATCCTCGAACGAAGTCAGCGGCTCGGCTGCGCCGTCTGGCACGCTTTTGGCTGTCGGAGTCGGCGCGACGGTCGGATCGCCCGGCGGACGGTTGAAACCGTCGGGCGGCTTCGCCAACGTCGCCGGGCCGGTCGCCTCGCCGGCCGGCGACGGCCCGGCAGCACCCGGCTGGTCGCCCGCTCCCGGCGCGCCACACGCCGCCAGCATCAACGCCCCCGCCGAAACGCCCAGCCCGCGCATGAATTTGCGTCGGGATAGATAAACCGATTCCGGTGTAATCTCTGAAGACTTGATCTTTGCCATCATCTCACCTCTTGTCAACACGCACGCCATCTCAAACCGCGCAAAGACAAACTAATTTTGCGATGCTCGTAGTGTAACGCGAGGATGGCTCTAGTTATGTAAGTAAAATCACACGAGATGAATGAGAGCCTGGCAGTTCACAGATGCCTGGGGCGTCACGATGGATGCTGCGCTTCTCGCGGTGATCCTCTGACCAGCTCATTGTTGCCGTTCGACCAATGCATCGAGCAGTTCGCCGAGCGCGGCGTGCGGCGCGGACACGGCGTCGGGGGTAAGCTCATCGAGCGCAGCCTGCGCCTCGGCCGAGGCGGCAGCCACCTGCGCCTGCGCAACCTGTCGTGCGCCCGCGGCATCGAGCAGCGCCAGGATGGCGGGGACATCGGCGGCGGTGAAGTCGGGCCCGGCGTAGCGGCTGCGGAGCGCCGGGCCCACGTCGGGATGCGCCAGGCCGTGGAGCACCGGCAGCGACTTCTTCTTGCTCAAAATGTCGCTGGCCGCCGACTTGCCGGTGATCTCTTCGTCGCCCCAAATCCCCAACACGTCATCGCGCAACTGGAAGGCCCGGCCCAACGCTGCGCCGAAGCGGCGGTAGGCCGCCGCCACCAGCGGCGGCGCGCCGGCCAACAGCGCGCCGATCTCCGGCGATGCGGCCAGCAGCGCGCCCGTCTTGCCGGCGATCATGTCGAAATACTCGTCCGCCGATACGTGGAGCCGCCCCACGAAGGCCATGTCGAGATATTGGCCTTCCGTCAGGCGCACGCACATCGCGCTGAACCGCTCGAGCGCGGCCAGCGCGATCTCGGCCGGCACGCCGCCCCGCTGGAGGCGAAAGAATGCGGCGTGGGCCAGGCTAAACATGCCATCCCCGGCATTGCAGGCCTGGGACATCCCGAAGATCGTCCAGGCGGTCGGCCGGCCGCGACGCGTCGGGCTGGCATCCTCGATATCATCATGAAGCAGCGAGAAGTTGTGCAGCAGTTCCAGCCCGGCCGCGGCCGGCACGGCCCGCACCGGATCGCCGCCCGCGGCCGCGCACGCCAGGAGGCAAAGCAGGGGCCGCACGCGCTTCCCGGACGGCATCTGCGCGGGCGCCAGGCCGGCATCGAGCCACCCCATGTGATACTGCATGATTGCGTAGTGCCCCCGGACGGCAGGCTCCGGCGCGGCGAGCAGCTCGCGCATCTCGGCTTCGACCCACCGGAGATAGTGCGGAACGAATTCAGCCAAACTCATAAAGAGGATCCTCGCAGACAGGCGGATCTTACTTTTCAGGTAAGTTCCCTCAACTCGCCAGGCTGACGCGCCCCGGCTCGGCAAGCGCCGGCAGGTCGCCCGCGCCCGCGCAAAACATAGCGATGCGCAGCTCGGCGGCGAATTGCTCAATCGCCGCGCTGACCGCATCGCTCGAATCGGCGGCGGCCTTCAGGAATGGCCCGGCGATCCCCACCGCGGCCGCGCCGAGCGCGATCGCCGTCGCCGCCTCGATGCCGGTGCGCATGCCGCCGCTGGCGATCAACGGCAAGTGCGGCGCGGCCTGGCGGGCCTGTTGCAGCGCATCGGCGGTCGGGATGCCCCAATCGGCGAAGGCCAGGGCCAGCCGGCGCCGCGCCGCGGTCGGCGCACGGTAGCTTTCGACCGCGCTCCAGGAGGTGCCGCCCGCGCCGGCCACGTCAATCGCAGCGACCCCGGCCTCGGCCAGCCGCCGGGCCAGCGCGCCGTTGATGCCCGAACCGACCTCTTTCACCACCACCGGCGCGCCAAGCCCGCGGCACACCGCCGCGATCTTGTCGAACAGCCCGCGCCAGTCCCAATCGCCATCGGCCTGCAGCGCCTCCTGGAGCGGATTGAGGTGCAGGATCAGCGCATCGGCGCCGATCATCTCCAACGCTCGCCGGCAGTGATCCAGGCTGTAGCCGCGATTGAGTTGGACGGCGCCGAGGTTGGCAAAGAGCAAGATATCCGGCGCGACATCGCGCACGCGAAAGGTGTGGGCGGTCTCGGCCTGCTCCAGCCCGGCCCGCTGCGAGCCGAGGCCCATCGCGACCCCGCAAGCCTGCGCGCCCTGCGCCAGATTCCGATTGATCTGGGCCGCCGCCGCCGTGCCGCCGGTCATCGAGGAGATGAGCAGCGGGATCTGCAGCCGCTTGCCCAGCAGCGTCGCCCCGGTATCCACCGCGGCCAGATCAAGCTCGGGCAGCGCCTGATGCGCCAGGCGATACCGCTCGAAGCCGGTGGTGAGATGGGGAAACTGGACATCTTCTTCCAGGTTGATACGAATATGGTCGGCCTTGCGGCGGTCGTGGGTCATGAAGTTGCCTTTCGTCGTGCGCCGGCCCTCTGCCCGCGCAGAAGACCGAACTCGGCCGCAACTTTCGCGCGGCGTCCGTGTTTACCTGCTTAGTTGCGTACACGGCATCTTACCAGCCTGACCGATGCTTGTCAAAGCCGGCGCCGAGTTTGGGTGACGGGGCAAGCACAGGTAACCGGTGCGTTTCTTTGACAGACCCGCCACAGGCTGCTAGAATAGCTTGACCGTTGGGCCCGCGTGGGCCTGATCTGGCGATCATCCAGGGAGCAATCATTCCCCCTGAAACACCATCCCAAAGGAGAAAAGCAGATGGACCAAACGATCATCTACGAAAAAGTCAAAGCGATCATCGTTGACAAGCTCAACGTGAAGCCCGAAGACGTGGTTGAAGACGCCAAATTCCGTGAGAACTTGAAGGCGGATTCCCTCGACCTCGTCGAGTTGATCATGGCCTTCGAGGAAGAATTCGGCGGCACGATTTCGGATGAGGACGCGCAGAAGATCACCAGCGTCGGCGAGGCCGTCAAGTACCTGTCGAAAGCAGGCGCCTAGACCGCGGCCGGCAAAGCGCAGCCAACAAAAAACCACGCCTCGCGTAAGAGGTGTGGTTTTTTGTTTTTGGGACGCGATTAGGCCGGGAAACGCCAGCCCTTGTCGCACAGGTGGAGGAGCGCGGCCGCGTAGGCATCGACGGCCACGGCCGCGCGCAACGCCACCGCCGCGCCGGCCCACTCGAACCGGCAGGTGTACACACCGTCAGCGTAGAGCAGGTCGAAGACGTCCGCCGGGGTCGCGGCCAGCGCCGCCTGCAACAGATCGCGCAACTGGCTCTCGTGCGGCAGCCACAACGTCTCCCCCAGATACAGAGTGTCGAGCGCCCATTCCGGCGTGCCGTGAAAGGTCACAGCCGGCGCGCCGCGCAACGTCTCGATGATCGCCGCCATGTCGTTGATGACGAAGATCTGGTCATCCATGCCCCGGTCGGGAGCCATGAACAAATCGCCCTGCCTGGGCTGCCACTGCAGACCGGCTTCCTTGAGCTTGCGCGCATTTTCGATGTTCAACATGCGTACCCCTGCGGATGCGCCCGATGCCACGCCCACGCGCTGGCAACGATCTCGTGCAGATCGGTTGTCTGCGGCCGCCAGCCGAGGATCTCTCGCGCGGCGCTTGCATCGGCCACCAGGATCGGCGCATCGCCGGGGCGCCGCGGCTTCTCGATCGCCGCCAACGGCAGGCCGGTGACCTCGCGCGCCACATCAATCACCTGGCGCACCGAATAACCCGCGCCGCTGCCCAGGTTGAGGACGAGCTTCGGGTGACGCGTGAGCGCGTCGAGCGCCTGGAGGTGCGCCTGGCCCAAGTCGGCCACATGGACATAGTCGCGGACGCAGGTGCCGTCGGGGGTAGGATAGTCCGTGCCGAAGATGTCGGCGCGCGGGCGCTGGCCCAAGGCCACCTGGAGGACGAGCGGGATCACGTGGGTTTCGGGCCGATGCGCCTCGCCGCGGCCGGGCGTGGCGCCGCACGCGTTGAAATAGCGCAGCGCGGCATAGCGCAACCCCTTGAGCCGCGCGTGCCAGTCGAGGATCTGCTCGACCATCAGTTTCGTGGCGCCGTAGGCGTTGGCCGGGGCGAGCGGATCGGTCTCGGTCAGCGGGGTATCCTTGCCAGCATAGACCGCAGCGGTGGACGAAAAGACGATGCGCGGAATCCCGTGGGCCACGGCCGCTTCGATGAGGCTCAGGCTGCCCGACACATTATTTTTGAAATAGCGTCCGGGGTCACGCATGGACTCGCCGGCCTCGATGAATGCCGCAAAATGCATGATGCCATCGAATTTGCCGGCCGCCATCACCGCGTCGAGCGCCGCCCGATCGTGGATATCCCCCTGGACGAAGGTCGCGCCTGCGGGCACAGCGGCGCGATAGCCCTTCACCAGGCTGTCGAAGACGGTGACGCGCTGGCCGGCCTGCAGCAGTTGATCCGCCACAACCCCGCCGATATACCCTGCGCCCCCGGTCACAAGAACGTGCATTCTACTCTCCCATAGGCGCGGCGCGACCGGCGCCCAAGCAGGGGGACGCCGGTCACGTCGCTTCGCCGCGAACTAGCTCGGTCGGAGGCCGACCGAGCAGATGCCTATTTTATCACAACACCTACGCAAACAACTGATCTGCCATGCGTTTCAACATGGCCGTGCCGCGCACCTCGGTTTCATATAGTGGCAGGATGGCGCGCACCTGGCCGTCGAATTCCTTCCAGATGGTGTCCATATGCTCGGCCTGCATTGCCACCCGGTTCTTGACAAAATCGGGCGCATCCGGCCCGACCAGCGACTTGTCAATCAGCATATTGACGATGACCCCGCCCGCGATCGGCAGCGCCTCGGGCAAGGCCACGAAGAAGAAGGAGGTGAGGGTGGCGTCGGTCAGCAGCGTCTTGGCCCGCCCCATCCGCTGGCGCAGATTGAGCAGGTAGTCCATCAAGGGGTCTTTCTGCTGTTTGCGCTTGCTGTAGGAGAGCAGATCGCGCAGCGAGGTCGCCTCCTCCCGGCTCTGCACCATCTTGTTGACCCACATCGAGTAGACGCTGGACATGCCGAGCAGACGCCGGGCGTTGGCGGTCGGCGCGGTGTCGAAGACGTAGGCGTCGTACTTGTCCTCGAACATCAGGTCAATCATGTTATCGAACATGGCCGACTCTTCGAAGGCCGGGTTCATGGTGGCCGACTGCACGAATTCATCTGCTTTGGTCTTGATCTCGGCGAACTTGAGGAACCACTCGATCTTCTCGCGGATTTCCTTCTTCGACTTCTCGATCGTGTCCTTGGTGTCAATCTCAAGCGCCGTCATGTTGGGCACGCCCGTCACCGGCGTCGGCTTGCCAAAGACGTTCTGATCCAACATGCTGGAGAGCGAATGCACCGGATTGGTCGAAGCCAACAGCGTGCGCTTGCCTTGCCCCGCCATCCACAGCGCGGCCGTGCCGGCCAGCACCGTCTTGCCCACGCCGCCTTTGCCGCCGAAGAAGATGTACTTGAGGCGCGGATTGGCGGTCAGGTACTGCTGCATTGTTTGTTCAATCATGGCTTAGCTCCTCACTTCGCCTCAGCGTCGCCGAACAGCGCAGCCGCCATACGCTCGATCATCGGCAGGCCGGTGATGTCGCGCTCGAATTCCGGCACGCGGGTCAGCACATCCTTGCCGAACACCTCACCGATCCGTTCCAGATAGCCGTGCTGCATCTCCAGGCGGTTGCGCAAGTAGTCGGGGATCTTCTGCTGTGTCAGTTCGGGCGGGATGACGCGATTGACGATATAGCCAGCCAGCGGCACGTCGAACTTGGCGAACAACTCGGCCGCCTTCTTGGTGTCCAGGATGATCATCTCCTCCGGGATCAACACGAAGAAGAAGGCGGTCTTCAGCTTATCGGTCAAGATACCCGACGAGGTGTTGATGCGGTGTTTGATGTATTGCAACTCGGCGAGGATTTGATCCTCTTCGCTCTCCTTGTTCCGCTGCATCACCGCCGCCACCTTGGAGTATTCTTCCATCTCCGTACGCAGGGCCGTGATCTTATCAATCCACTGATCGTAGACCGACGCCATGCTTAGGTAGTAGAGCGCGTGACCCAACGGCACCAGATCGTAGATGTAGTAATCGTACTTGCCGCTGACAACAATGTCAACCACCTCATCGAAGATGGCGCTTTCTTCCATGGCCGGCTCGGCGGCGGCGGCCTGGATGTAGTTCTCGATCTCTTCGGGGACTTTGTCCATCCCGTACATGTCCAGGATCTTCTGGCGGATTTCCTGCTGGTATTCCTTGATGCGGCGGTCCGCATCAATCTCCTGGGCATACAGGTTGGGCATGATCTCGACAGGGCCTTTGCCGAAGATATCGCGCTTGAAGATATCCGACAGGCTGGCCTGGGGATCTACTGAGAAGACGAGGACTTTGTAGCCTTGCTGCGCCAACCAGTAGCCGGTGGCCGCGCTGAAAGTCGTCTTGCCCAGCCCGCCCTTGCCGCCAAACATGATATAACGGCGATTGGGGTTTTGTTCGAAGACTTCTCGTAGAGACATAGCTGACTCCGTACTGCGTATTGCGTATTCCGTATTGCGTGTTCCGCTCCAGCTTCCGGCTTCCACCTGGCTCGGTCGGAGACCGGCCAGAGCGGGTTTTCGGATAGATACTCAGCCTCAGCCTATGCCAGCGCGTCCGTCAAATCTTTCTCGCGCAACATCCGGCGCTTCCAGGTGGAGATTTGCGGAACGACGTAGGGCAGCAGCCGCAGGCTGTAGTAGGGCGGCAGGATGGGGATGCCCAACAGGTCACCCATGGTGATCAGGATGAACAGGTGTTCCATGCTGCCGCGTGTCTTCAAGGCATAGCGCGCCATATCATGGCCGGCCATGCCGTAGAGCACGCTCTTGACACCATCGAACCAGTTACGCTTCTTTGCTTCTTCGGGCATGAGAGAATCCTTTCTCGACTGTAGGGGTCAACGACCTGGTAGACCGCACTTCCGGCCCTACTGGTTGTTACATCAGCCAGATGCGCTTGGCGAACTCATTGGGCGAGAGGCTGGGGATCGCCAGGCCCTGGTGCGGCCGGTCATTGTACTCCGCCAGGAACTGCGCCAGAAGGGTCGCCAGTTCCTCCGCGGTGGCCCAGGAATGCGGTGCCAGCCATTCCTTGAGCGTGCGGACGAAGCGCTCCGCAATGCCATTCGATTCCGGGCGGTGGCGCGCGATCAGGACATGGATGAAGTCCGTCTCGGCCGCCAGGGTGGCAAAGACCTTGGCCGTGAAATGCACCCCGCGATCGGAGATCAGGAACTGCAGTTCCGGCGGCAAGAGCACCCGCAACGCCGCGACAATGACGTCCGCCGTCACTTTGGCGCCGGTCACGAAGAGCGGCAAGCCCAGGCACTGGCGGGTACAGTTGTCTGTGAGCACCAAAATGGCGATCCAGAGGGTCACAATGGGTAACTGCGCCAGCGCCGCCCGCAGGCTCTGGCGTTGTTGCCGCCACTGCTCATCTTCCTGCTCACGCTGGTCGCGTTGTTTGCGGCGTTGATCGCGGAGCGCGCGCCAGGTCTCATCCTCCGCGTCCTGGGCGACCCGCTGTTGTTGCCGTTCCAGGGCCGACTGGGCGCGGCGGGTCTTCAGCGTCGCGTGCCGCTGCTGGCGTAAGTCCGCCCGGGCCGCATCCTCTTGCTGGCGGCGCGCGCGGATTTGGCGGCGCGCCTCCCGCAACTGGGCCGCGGTCTGGCGCACGGCCCGCGTGCGGGCTTTGATGGAGGTGACGGCGGGGGGCGCGTCCGCACTGGGCGCCGCCGCGGGGGGCGCGTCCGCACTGGGCGCCGCCGCGGGGGGCGCGTCCGGCTCTGGGCGGGGCCCTGCCGGTGGCGGACTTGGGTCGGCCAGGGGGCCCGTGAGCGCCGCGCTTGCCGCTGCGGATGACGGCGCGGGTGGCGTGCCCGGTGCCGGCGGGGGTACCACCGCGGGTGCGCCGCCCAGGGCCGGCCGGTCCGCCGCCGCAAGCCGGGAGGCCGCGACGAACGCCTGCATGGCCTCCGCATAGGACAGCTCCGCATCCTCGAAGATGCGGCCAGGATAGGTGGGCCGCGCCGCGGGGTCCACGGCGGCCTCGATGACCAGCCGGCCCGAAGAACCACTCACCGCGGGCAACTTGCGCGCCAACTCGTGGGTGGCCGGCACAAAGCACAGGTCGACGTTGACGGTTTGCCCCGGTTCCGCGGCCGTCCGACTCTGCGGGCCGGCTGGGAGGGGGGCGACCGCCGCGGCCGGCCAGAGCTCCGCAGTGCGCAGAATGCGCCGTACGGTGTTGGGCGCGACGACGGGGACCCAGTTATTGGCCTGCGCCAGTGCGTCGGCAATGCGCTGCTTGCCCCAGTTCGGGTGCTGCCGGCGCAGTTCTGCGACGCGTGCCGCGACTGCGGCCGTGGTCTGATGCGGTGCCTTGGGCGCCGAACTGGCGCACGCTTCCAAGCCGGCATAGCTGGCGGCCGCAAAACGCGGCTGCCAGTTGTAAAAGGTCTGGCGGCAGACGTGGGCTTTGCGACAGGCGGTCGCCACGTCACTGGTTTCTTCCCAGGTCTCAAACAGCAGCCGCCGCTGGGAGGCCGTGGTGCGAGGAAAGTAGGTGTGTGTCTGGTCCATGCTCGTATCATGCCGCACTTTCCCCGCTGACGCAAGTCTACCAGGTCGTTGACTACTACAGAATCCTTTCTCGACAATCAAAAGGTGGCGAGTTATGTGATGTCCTGGTCGCACAAGTCGGTCAGATCCTTCTCGCGGGAGAGACTGCGCCGCCAACCGGCGATATTCGGCACGACATAGGGGAGCAGCCGCAGGGTGTAGTAGGGGGGCAAGATCGGCACGCCCAAGAGATCGCCGAACACCACCAGGATGAACAGATGCTCAAGCTGACCGCGCTCCTTGCGCAGATCGCGCACCATCTCGTAGACGGTCGCGCCGTACAAGATGTCGCGCAGCGCGCGAATGAAGCGAACCAGGTGCAGAATGATGGCCTGTTTGCGCAATCTGTTCACCCACCCACGGCGATGACACCGGCGCGTTCAACCGCCTGCGTCAACGCGTCTTGATCCCAGCCGGTGATCTTCGTGCGCCCAGCCACCACAAAGGTCGGATAGCGCCGAACACCGTGCCGCACCGCCTTGAACAACCCCTGCAACGAACGCGGATCGTAGACCCGGATGAGGATCCGCTCGCGATAGCGGCCGGCCATGTCGAAGATCAACGCGGAGAGGCGCTGAAAGTCGGCCTGCCACTCGGGCGGCAGATCCTCCATCCCGCGTTGCAGCGGCGCCTGCCCCAGGTCGGCGCGCGCCAACAGCACCTCGCAGGCCTGACACAAGCCCCACCCTTCGGGAACCGGGTAGAAGACATCTACGGGAATGGGCGACACGGTTTGGTTCTCGATACGATGCATGGTAACGTGGTAGATTGGAAACTTGGTAAGTTGGTGACGTGGTAGATTGGTAAGTTGGTGACATGGTGACGTGGTAGATTGGAAACTTGGTACAGTTGGTGACACGGTGACAGTGACGCCACCGTGCCACCAATCTACCACGTTACCAATCTACCAATCTACCAACTCACCCTATCGCGCCTTTGCGGCGACCGGGGCGCCGGCGCGGCCGCGCTGAAGCGCCTTCAAGCCATCCCACGCCAGGAACAGCGCCGCGCCCACCAGGATCAGCGCCACCGCGCCGATGATGACTTGGGCAGCCGTGAATTCACCCACATTGGCGATCTTATTCGCCACCGGATCGGCCGTCTTCGGCAGGTTGATCAAGAATGCCTCATACGCCTTGTAGAGCAGCGCGCCGATGGTGGTGATGAACATGAACGCAAATGGGATCAGCGTCCACATGTACTGCTTGCCTTTGGACATCAGCCAAAGCGTGACCAGCAGCAACGCCAGCGAGGCCATGAGCTGGTTCGCCGCGCCGAACACGGCCCAAATCTGCAGGAACGGCACCAGCCAGATCAGCGCCAGGGTCAGGGCCAGGGCGATCACGGTGCCGACGTGCATGTTGCGGATGGGCGGGAAAGCATCGCCCAACGCTTCGGAGCTTGCCACACGCATGAAGCGCACCACCAGATACATGATGGTCAGCGCCATCAGCGTGAGGAAGATCGAGCCGTAGGCCGTGCCGAACCCCTTGTCCAACCCCCACTGATTCATGAAGGTTGCCAGGCCCACCGAGAAGACCTTGGCGGCCGCCGCGCCGCCGCCCGCCTTGACGTAGCCGTCGTAGCTGCCGAAGGCGACCGTGGCGGTCAGGAACGCGACCGTGGCGAAGACCATCTCCAGGAACATCGCGCCGCCGCCCACAAAGAGGGCGTCAGTCTCTTTCTCCAACTGCCGCGCCGTGCCCGACGAGCTGACCAGGCTGTGCCAGCCGGAGATCGCGCCGCAGGCGATGGTCACGAACAACATGGGCCAGAGCGGGCCAAGGCCGGTCACGTTGAAGGTGCGGTACGCCGGGAAGTCGCCCATGCTCGGCCGCCAGATCA
>Ga0351946_1091_pt1 | contig 11045 bp, 8 predicted proteins | sample BONcelT113001F15_FD_206832 | JGI IMG/M metagenome (GOLD analysis project Ga0351946, IMG submission 206832) | Enriched cells from coal bed in the Powder River Basin, Montana, United States - BONCAT cells T11 rep3 HSBNCT.T11.300.1.F15 ...
GCTTTTTTCTGAATTTTGGCCAGTTCTTTTTTGTGCAGAAGTAGTTTGCGGTCGCGTTTGGCAATGTGGTTGTTGCAGGTTCCCAATTCGTATTCCGAAATGTGCATATTTTTGACATACAGTTGATTGCCTGTAAAAGAACAGTACGAATCTACCAGGCTGGCTTTTGCTCCCCGTATTGATTTTATTTCGGTTCCGGCCAATTGTATTCCGGCATAAAAGTTTTCAATGATCTCGTAATCAAAGAATGCCTTTTTATTTTTGATGCTTATATTTTGTTGTTTGCGTACCATTTTATTATAAAAAGTCTCAAAGTTAATCCAATGCCACAAAGGCCCGAAGCCACAAAGCTTCACAAAGAATATATCAGAATTTTAGTGTTTCTTAGAGTCTTTGTGCCTTTGTGGCAGAAATAAACCTCATTTGAAACATCTGTACTAAATTTGCTTTGCAAAAATACATTATTAAAGCATCACTCAAAGTTTTCTTTAAAATCGGACCATTTATTTTAATGATGCAATTTCTTTTTTTAGGAATTTGGAATATTGAGAATACATAAAGTTGAGGAAAGGTTTATCGCTTTCTTTCGTCCTCGAAGCTTCAAGTGCGTTGATGTAGCGGATGCGATCCTGCTGAAATACAATCGAAAGAGGTAATCCCAAAACTGCCTGAATGTAATTCATCAACAATCTGGAAGTACGACCGTTTCCGTCGCCAAAAGGATGAATGCTTACCAACTGAAAATGAATATGAAAGGCCAGATCACATTTTTCTTCGAGTGTTTGGACGGTCAGCAGCTTTTCATTGGTTTCCAAACAAAGTTGAGCGACCAATCCGGATACTTTTTTGTAGTCAGGGAAAGTGCGTGTTCCGCCTCTTACCGTTCCAAGGCGAAATTCGCCTCTGGCAATATTGTAATTTCCCAAAGCTGTATTTACCACACCACCAGTATTTTTCATCACCAAAGCACTTATTTCCTGAATGAACTCCGGACTCAGCTTTCGTTTCTTTTCGGCTTCTCCCACCACGAATTGCAAGGCATGAAAATGATCAACCACCATTAAATGATGATCAAAAGGTTTATTGGTTGCCGGTTTGCCATATTCAAGCAAATTAACAACCTGCGATTCGGTCAGCGTACTTCCTTCAATACTGGTTGAATGATGCGTGATGGCATAATACGAGTAATTCCCGAAATCAATCATTCCTTTCGAGCGAAACTGGTAATCTGATATCAACGCTTCAATTTTTGTGGTGTCCATGAGTTTCATGAATAAATTCGGTTTCAAAATTAACAATTTAAAACTGTATTTTTGATCTTCAAAAATTTCAGGAAACATGTACAACGAGAAATATAATTTAATCACCATACTTGGACCGACAGCTTCAGGAAAAACGGCGGTGGCAGCCAAAGTTGCATCGGAACTCGGTGGAGAAGTCATTTCTGCCGATTCGCGTCAGGTTTATCGCGGAATGGACCTTGGAACCGGTAAGGATTACGCCGATTATTTGGTGGACGGAAAACCGGTTCCTTATCACCTGATCGACATTGTTGACGCGGGCTACGAATACAATGTATATGAATACCAGAAAGATTTTCTACGCGTATTTTCTGAAATTTCCGAACGCCATAAGTTACCGGTGATGTGCGGCGGAAGCGGTTTGTATTTGGAAGCAGTCCTGAAAAACTACAAACTGATTCAGGTTCCGGTCAACGAAAAACTTCGCCAAGAGTTGGATGATAAATTACTTTGGGAACTGACCGAAATTTTGCGATCGTACAAAAATTACCTGCACAACCAAACCGATACGGAAAGTTCAAAACGTGCGATTCGTGCCATCGAAATTGAAGAATACTACTTAACCCATCCTGAAATTGATACCGGGATGCCCGAAATCAGGAGTTTGGTGGTTGGTGTGAAATTCGACCGTGATTCGCGCAGGAAAAGGATCACCATCAGATTGAAACAACGGTTGAAAGAAGGCATGCTGGATGAAGTTCAGCGATTGCTCGACAGCGGATTGACTCCGGAACAACTGACTTATTACGGATTGGAATACAAATTCATGACTCAGCACCTGACCGGACAGCTCACTTTTCAGCAAATGTTTGACGGATTAAATGTTGCCATTCACCAGTTCGCCAAGCGGCAGATGACATGGTTCAGGAGGATGGAAAAACAGGGCATTGATATTCATTGGCTGGATGGATACATGTCTTTGGATGAGAAGCTTGAAAGAATTTTGAACTGGTATAACAATCCTCAATTGTGATTTTTTACAATCTCAAGAATCTGATCAGGTTTAATTTCGCTGCCTTTCAGAATGTACCTTGCTTTTTCGTAGAAAGGACGCCGTTTCAGCATCATCTCATCAATGAAATGGTGCAATTCATCCAATGATTTCCCTTTGATGATCGGGCGTTCTGTTTTGGCATTGATCAGCCGGTTTGCCAGCGAAACCGTGTCCACATCCAGAAAAATACAGAATCCGGTATTGTTCATCACCTCCATATTGTCAAAAAAGCACGGAGCTCCGCCGCCGGTTGCTACAATTACATCATCAAAAGTTGACACTTCACGCAGGACAATTTGTTCTTTTTTGCGAAATCCGGTTTCTCCTTCATGTTCAAAAATCTGTGGAATTGTCCGGAAATATTTCTCTTCCAGAAAGGTATCCAGATCTATAAAAGAAAGGTTTAAGGTTAGGGCCAACTTTCGTCCCAAAGTCGTTTTTCCGCTGCCCATGTAGCCGATCAGGTATATTCGCATAGTACAGTTCCAGGTTTCAGGTTTCCAGTTTCAGGTTCCAGGTTCAAGTTTCAGGTTTCAAGATTCAAGTTCTGGTCTGCCTTTCGTTCTAGGATTTCTTATTTCTTATTGGATATTGGTTATTCGATATTGAAAATTGGATATTTAATCAAAATAACTGCATTGTTTAAAATTCCAATGACATCTGATTCGGCGGTTCATCACCGTTGGTTGGCTTGTCTGTTCCAAACAGTAAATCTTCAAGATCCGGGATAACGATCTCCTGACTCTTTTCCTCTTCAACAGGTTCTTCCGCTACTTCTTCGTCAGAAATAACCGGTTCCAACTCGTTTATTTTACTTATTTCATAGGTCGAAAGTCGTTTGCCTTTTGCCTTGTGCGATTTTACTCCGATAAACTCTGCCACATCAATAATTTCAGGCTCACGACCTTCGTTCTTGCCGCCAAATTCAAGCTCCAAACGTGGATGCCCCACCCAGGTAAAACTGTGTAGCCTGTTTTCGGGGAATTCGCCGATGAACCCAACTTCCTTCTGTGTTTCATCTATCGGGAAGCGTTTCACGTAATAGTAACCTTGCTCGGCGTCAAAATAAACGGCTGTAAGTATTTTATCCGGATTGTATTTTTCGATGAGTAAAATGCCATCGTTGAAATGGTTCGACAAATCAAAATTGCACAACAGATAATCGCCGTTTTTATAAATAACCAGAATCATATCGTCGGCGCTGAACTCGCCAAGGTACCTGCCACGGTTGTCAGAATTAAGCCTCCGAACATCTTCGTCGAACCAAATTTTACGGCCGCCAAGTGTTGAAACGCCCTTTTCCTTGAGGGCTATTTTATGAATTTCATTCTTGGTCATGATATTGCCCATCGAAGAACGTCCTTTGATGGCAAGTTCGCCAAAATCGACTTCGAAAATTAGTTTTTTGATGCGCGGTTTAGGCTTCAGTGTTACGCGCAGAACTTCGGCTTCGCCATTTGGGTTTTCGCTGAAATACAGAATGCGCGAACCGGGCGTTCCCTGTGTCAGATCATATTCTTTGTCACGGGTGACGCCTGTTACAGCAATTCGTTTCATATAGATAAACCCGTTTTTACCATCGCGGTAAACCACATTGTAGATGGTGCGGTTGTCGTTTTTCTTGAAAATTGCCAGATGAAGGATATTTTTACCGACGAATGCTTTTTCTGAAACCTTTGATACAATGTAAGTTCCGTCTTTCCTGAAAACAATTACATCGTCCATGTCGGAACAATCGCATAAATATTCTGCTTTTTTGAGGCTGGTGCCAATAAATCCTTCAACACGGTCGATGTAGAGTTTTTCGTTTGCTACTACCACTTTTGAAGCCACGATATTTTCAAAATTCCTGATTTCAGTTTTACGTTCGCGGCCTTTTCCATATTTCGTTTTGAGCCGTTCGTACCATGCAATTGTGAATGGAATGATGTTCAGGATATTTTTGTTAATTGCTTCAATTTCTTCTTCAATGGCCAGCAAATGATCGTTGGCCTTGTCGGTATTGAACTTCAGGATACGTGCCATTTTGATTTCCATCAGGCGCAAAATATCATCGCGTGTAACCTCCCGTTTTAACATTGGTTTCCATGGCAAAAGGCGCAGGTCAATGTGATCGATTGCCTCATCCATGTTGGCCGAATCTTCAAATTCTTTGTCCTTGTAAATGCGCTCTTCGATGAATATTTTTTCGAGCGATGAAAAATGCCAGGCTTCTTCCAGCTCGCCACGTTTGATTTCCAGTTCCAGTTTTAGCAAAGCCACTGTCTGGTCAGTATTTATTTTCAGGATTTCACTTACACCGATAAATCTTGGTTTGTCATCCTGAATGGTGGCGCTGTTGGGCGAAATGGAAATTTCACAATCGGTAAAGGCAAACAAAGCATCAATGGTTTTATCCGACGACATTCCGGGAATCAGATGAATCAGAATCTCCACTTTATCGGAAGTATTGTCGTCAATCTTCCTGATTTTAATTTTACCCTTGTCGTTTGCCTTGATGATGGATTCAATCAGTGTCGAAGTGGTCCTTCCAAACGGAACTTCTGTAACGACCAGCGTTTTGCTGTCTTTCTTTTCAATTTTGGCCCTGACTTTTATCGAAGCGCCGCGTATTCCATCGTTGTAGCGCGAGAAATCACCTGATCCACCGGTAGGAAAATCAGGATATAATTCAAAGTCTTCACCACGCAGGTAAGCGATGGAAGCGTCAATCAATTCAATAAAATTGTGGGGCAGTATTTTGCAGGCCAGTCCAACAGCGATTCCTTCAACTCCCTGAGCCAGCAACAACGGAAATTTTACCGGAAGTGCGATTGGTTCGCGGTTACGTCCGTCGTATGATAGTTTCCATTTGGTCGTTTTCGGGTTAAAAACGACATCAATTGCAAATTTCGATAAACGTGCCTCGATGTATCGGGGAGCTGCCGAGCTGTCGCCGGTGAGAATATTTCCCCAGTTTCCCTGCGCATCTATGAGTAAATCTTTTTGTCCGAGCTGAACGAGGGCATCGCCAATGGATGCGTCGCCGTGCGGATGATACTGCATGGTTTGTCCGATGATGTTTGCCACTTTGTTGAAACGCCCATCGTCCATCATGTTCATGGCGTGTAAAATCCTTCGTTGAACAGGCTTTAAACCATCTTCAACATAGGGAACAGCACGCTCGAGAATAACATACGAGGCATAATCAAGGAACCATTGCTGGTACATCCCTGATAAATAGACAATACCGTCTTTTTTTTCTTCCTTCTGGAATTCGTCTTTGTTGATATTTTCTTCAGTCATTTTGCTAATTGCAATAATTTTTACTGAGCGGGTGACTCAAAGTCACCCGCTCAGTTCATCCGGATTAAAAATCGTCCTTTTCCACATACAAATTATCAATGATAAAATCCTGACGTTCAGGAGTATTCTTTCCCATATAAAATTCAAGCATATGAGGCACCGATTCATGTTTTTTCATCAGAATCGGATCGAGCCGGATTTCAGGACCGATAAAATTCTTGAATTCATCCGGAGAAATCTCGCCCAATCCTTTGAACCGGGTGATTTCTGCGGTTTTCCCCAATTTGGAAATGGCCGAAACACGCTCTTCTTCGTTGTAGCAATAGTGCGTTACTTTTTTGTTCCGAACCCTGAAAAGCGGCGTTTGAAAAATATACAAATGGCCTCTTCGTATCACTTCAGGAAAAAATTGCAGGAAAAAAGTGATGAGCAACAGGCGGATGTGCATACCGTCAACGTCGGCATCGGTAGCGATAATCACCTTGTTGTAGCGCAAATCGTCCATGCTATCTTCAATGTTCAGAGCGGCCTGCAAAAGGTTGAACTCTTCGTTCTCGTAAACAACTTTTTTTGTCAGTCCGTAAGTGTTCAGCGGTTTCCCTTTCAGGCTAAACACGGCCTGTAAATTTACATCGCGGGATTTGGTAATCGAACCACTGGCCGAATCTCCTTCAGTAATAAAAATGGACGAATTTTCGCGCGCTTCGTGTGTACTGTTCAGGTGGACACGGCAATCGCGCAGTTTCCGGTTGTGCAGGTTCGCTTTTTTCGAGCGTTGTTTGGCCAGTTTTTTAATTCCTGAAATGGCCTTGCGTTCCCGTTCCGATTCCTGGATGCGACGGAGCAATACTTCGGAAACATCCGGATTCTTGTGCAGGTAATTATCGAGTTCTTTTTGTACAAAGTTGGCAACAAAGTTACGAACGCTCGGGCCGTTGGGGCCGATGTCTTTCGATCCAAGTTTTGTTTTGGTTTGCGATTCGAAAACAGGTTCTTCCACTTTTATACTTATAGCTGCCACAATGGAAGCACGGATGTCGGACGGATCGAATTCCTTTTTATAAAAGTCGCGGATGGTTTTTACAATGGCTTCGCGAAATGCCACCAGATGGGTTCCGCCCTGTGTGGTATGCTGCCCGTTTACAAACGAGTAATAATCTTCTCCGTATTGATTTCCGTGGGTGATGGCAACCTCAATGTCGCCGTTTTTAAGGTGAATAACCGGATAGAGCGATTCAGATTCCTGGTATTCTTCGAGCAAATCTTTCAGTCCGTTTTTCGAATGAAATTTCTCCCCGTTGAATTCCATTACCAGTCCGCAATTCAGGAACGAATAGGTTTTCATCATATTGACCACATAATCGTCGATATAATGATAACCCTTAAATATTTTAAGATCAGGGGTAAAGGCAACATAAGTTCCGTTGGGCTGATCAGTTGTAGTGACATCCTTTTCCTCTTTCAGAATTCCTTCGCTGAAACTGATTTCTTTCACTTCGCCTTCGCGAAACGACTTGATTAAAAAATGGCTCGACAATGCGTTCACTGCCTTGATGCCGACACCATTCAACCCGACCGATTTTTTAAATACTTCGGAATCGTATTTTGCCCCGGTGTTCATTTTCGAAGCAACGTCGAGCAATTTCCCGAGCGGAACCCCACGGCCAAAATCGCGGATGGTCACCAGTTCATCGCTGACATGTATTTCTATCCTTTTCCCGTTCCCCATCATAAATTCATCGATGGAGTTATCTACCACTTCCTTAAGCAAAACATAAATTCCATCATCACCTGCTGTGCCATCTCCCAGCTTGCCGATGTACATGCCCGGGCGTTTCCGTATATGTTCCTGCCAGTCAAGTGTTATTATTGAACCTTCATCGTAATTTGAGACCATATTCTTTTTTGCAATTTGGCACAAATATAAAGAAAACAAAAGTGGATTCATCTAAACTGTCTCAACCAATAATTAACAACAATTGGTTGAAAACTTCTTCAAATAATACACTTTTTAGCATAGAATAAAATCATATTTCCGACAAATATCCGTTTGGTTTACATGTTCACTACAGGGTTCATTATTCCTTTTTTATGCTTTGTTTCTTTTACTGACTATTATTGATGGGGTATCATATTTAATTATCTTTGCGCCTACATGTCTGGAAAATACATTTACATAGTTTTAGCAGTGTTTCTGATTGTTATTCAGGCCAATGCGCAAGTGAGACCCGGAGGTTTACCTTCCGGTCGTACAATGGGAGGAAATACCGGAAGTAACACAGGTGCTGCCAATCAATCGACTGAAGATTCGGAAAAGCAAGCAAAAAAGCCCGGTGTTCCATCTGTTATAAAAGTCTGGGAATTAACCGATCAGGGGGCAAGAATGAATCCTTCGGAATTGGATACGACCCTGGCTTTTTTTCATGTTTATCATCCGTTTGAGCAACTTACCATCAGCAATATTTTTACCGGAAATAATGGTGGCGCCTACCAGACAAACGACTTTCTAAAACGCAAATTCAATTCCGATTTTTATTTTGCCCGCTCGTTCGACGCATACTGGCTCACTCCTTCGCAAATTCAATACTTTAATACCACAACACCTTATACGGTTTTGGATTACACGCAAAGTGAAAACCGAAGTTCGAAAAACGAAACACGGTTCAATGTTATTCATTCGCAAAATGTGAATCAAAAACTCAACTTCGAGTTCATTTACAACCAAACACGGTCACAGGGTCAGTATCCCAAACAGGAAAACAAATTTCACAACATTGGAATTGTGACATCCTACAATTCAAATGCATTTGTTTCTCATTCAAATATTATTTTCAATCGACTGCAAGGGCAGGAAAATGGCGGGATTGCAGCCGTCAGCGAGAACAATAAAACTGAGGATTACACGGTCAAAATGGACGATGCTGTAAATAAAATCCAGAACAATAATTTTTACACGTCGAACGAGTACCGGCTGGGAAAAACGGTGGAAGCCGATAGCGCTGAATATATTGTAGATGCCTTTATTCCAAGGGTTGGGTTTATTCATGAACTCGAATATTCGGGCAACAAACGAAAGTTTACCAAAGACAATGCACAAAATTTCTTTGAAAATGCATTTGTTGATTCAATCAGTACCAACGATAGCTTGAAATACACACGCCTGACCAATATTTTCCAGATAAAAATTTATGAAGCCCCCGACCGGAAATATACTTTCGGAAAACGCGCATACATCGGCAATGATCAGCTTTGGTACCTGTTTTCAGCTCCGGGGAAATATTATCCTGAAAAGCAATCGAATACGTTTGTAGGTGGTGGATTATTCAGGAATGAAGGAAAATTCTGGCAATGGGAGGCCGACGGTCGAATTTACCTGACCGGATACCGCGCTGGTCAGACCGAGTTGACCGGATACATCAATAAACCTTTGAGAATTGGGAAAGACACTACCAGCCTGCGTATTGAAGGTAGCCTGAAATCACTGGTTCCTGAATATTTCGACCAGTATTATTATTCGAACCATTTTACATGGCAAAATAACTTCGACAATATCAATGAAATGACCATCAAAGCAAGTGTTCATTCGCAGGAATTCAGGACAACCATTGGGGCTGGTTATTCGCTGCTTGGAAATTACATCTATAACAACGAAAAAGCTTTGCCAACCCAGGGCAGTGAATTGCTTATTCTTTCGGTCTATTTAAACAAGGATTTCGACAGTAAACACTGGTTGGTACGGACCCAATTACTGGTACAGAAAGGAAGCAACGAAAGTTATATTCATTTGCCGGCTGTAGCAGGATATATCAGCATGAATTACAGAACCGTTATCTCAAAGGTTATGTACGCTCAGCTTGGGGTTGATACCCGATACAATACATCCTTTTATGCCGATGCCTACCAACCCGGAACTTCCCGGTTTTACATTCAGAACAAACAAAAAATCGGTAATTATCCTTACATCGATTTGCATGTAAACATGAAACTGAAACGAACCCGCATTTTCTTTAAATTAATGAATTCAGCCTCCGGGCTAATTGGGGATAATTTTTATGCTGCCCCCGATTACCCATATTACCGACGGACATACCGAATTGGCGTAGCCTGGTCGTTCTACGATTAGCCTTCGACGAGCTCAGGCATCGGAATAAAATCAGGAAATTCTGTTTTTTTTCTGAATTACTGCGACTGAATACTTCCTTGTCTTTTCAGAATCTCAATCAATTCAGATAAAATCATGGCAGTGGCGCCCCAGATAATTTCGCCGTTGTGTGGGTAATATTTGATTTGCAGTGGACCAGTAACTGTATCAAGTTCGGTTTCAAAAATTGTTTCATTTGTCACAAAATCGCTCAATGGAAAGAGAATCAATTCTTCCACTTCTCCTGAATTTACCACAAAATCGGGTTTTTTATCGGCCCATGCCAGAAATGGCTGTATCGAAAATCCGCTGACTTCCAAATATAGATCAGATAGTTTTCCAAGAATTCTGATCTTTGAGGTGTCGATTCCTATTTCCTCGTGTGCTTCGCGTAAAGCGGTCATTTCCGCTGAAAGATCGTCCTTTTCAACCTTTCCGCCCGGAAAGCTGACTTGTCCCGGATGAAAAGTCATTGTTACAGGCCTTCTGGTTAAACAGGTGTAAATCTGTTCACCTTCAGGAAAAAGCAGCAGTAAGATACTGCTTTGTTTTATCAACCTCATTTCATCTTCGCTTGAAGCCAAACTCCTGCCGGGCGGAAGCATTTTCCGATGTGCTTCAATTCCCGGTAACTCACCGTGGAAAGCTTCTTCCAAATATTTCAGGATCGATGAATGCATAACTTTGGCTTACTCGAAACGAATCGTTTTTTCAGGTGAAACTTTGGTAATGAAGTAAGAGGGGAGCAGCAACATTAATACAGTTATTACGATTGTGCCGACATTCAGCAGAACAATGTGCAGAACTGTGAGGTTTACCGGCACATATTCGAGGTAATACGATGTTGGGTCGAGTTTCAGCACACGGGTGTATTCCTGTATTAAACAGAGTCCGATTCCGAGCAGGTTGCCCCAGAAAAGCGCTTTCAGGATGAGCATTACAGAAAAGTATAAAAATACTTTGCGGATGCTCCAGTTTCGGGCTCCCATCGCTTTTAGTATCCCGATCATTTGTGTCCGTTCCAGAATGATGACCAGCAGGCTCGAAACCATGTTAAACCCGGCCACCAGAATCATAAGTACCAGGATTACCCATACAATCATATCCGCAGGCTAAATAACTGGAAAAACGATGATGTGAGCGGTTTTGAGATTCTGGTCGATGACTTCAAAAACATTTCGGAACAGGAAAAGTCGGTTCATCAGCTTTTGTTGCGAAATACCAGCCCCGACAGTCCCGTTTTGCAAGTAATCGGCATCAAGGAAAAATACAGGCATATTTTCGATTGGCTGAGCCTGCTCGATATGAATGTATGGGTAATCCT
>Ga0351946_1092_pt1 | contig 11016 bp, 9 predicted proteins | sample BONcelT113001F15_FD_206832 | JGI IMG/M metagenome (GOLD analysis project Ga0351946, IMG submission 206832) | Enriched cells from coal bed in the Powder River Basin, Montana, United States - BONCAT cells T11 rep3 HSBNCT.T11.300.1.F15 ...
GATTTGATAGTTCCATCGGTATTCACTTTCGCATAAACCAAACCTTTGGCGCCAACCTGCGGGCGTTTCACCCATTCAGTCAGCGCATCAAGTTGTTTGCGGGTATATTCAGAGCAACCTTCGGCACAAATTCCGCCGATAAATTCAGCATCCTCAAATACCGGAAAGCCTTTCCCTTTGACCAAATCGGTCAGGTTTTTGATTTTCATTCCAAAGCGAATGTCCGGTTTGTCCGATCCGTAGTTTTCCATTGCTTCTGAATAGGCCATGCGAGGAAATTCAGTAATGTCAATACCCTTGATTTCTTTGAACAGGTATTTGGTCAGGCCTTCAAACATATTCAGGATATCTTCCTGCTCAACGAACGACATTTCGCAATCGATCTGGGTAAATTCAGGCTGACGGTCGGCACGCAAATCTTCATCGCGGAAACATTTCACGATCTGGTAATAGCGGTCGAACCCTGCCACCATCAGCAATTGTTTCAACTGCTGTGGCGACTGTGGCAGAGCGTAAAATTCGCCTGGATTCATGCGAGAAGGAACCACAAAATCGCGTGCACCTTCCGGAGTTGATTTGATTAGAACAGGCGTTTCTGTTTCAATAAAATCATGACTGTCTAGATATGTTCTGGTGGCAAATGCCATTTTCGAACGCAAAATAAGCGTATCGCGAACGGGGGCCCGGCGCAAATCGAGGTAACGGTATTTCATGCGGATTTCGTCGCCGCCATCGCTTTCGTCTTCGATGGTAAACGGCGGAGTCTCCGAGCTGTTCAGGATATTAAGTGCAGTTACGGCCAGTTCAACTTCTCCGGTCGGGATATTTTTGTTCTTGCTGCTGCGTTCGCGAACAGTTCCGGTTGCCTGAACCACATACTCACGTCCAAGTTGGTTACCCATTGCGGCAACAGATTGTTCGGTTTTTTCATCGAAAACCAGCTGGGTAATGCCGTAACGGTCGCGAAGATCGATAAAAGTCATCCCGCCCAGGTTTCTGACGCGCTGCACCCAGCCTGCAAGGGTTACTTCCGAACCCTGATGATTGATACGGATTTCGCCGCATGTATGTGTTCTGTACATATTTGATTCTGTTTTGTTCGCTGCAAAAATAAGCAGTTTTTGGAATAATTGGCTGGGAAATGTCAGATAAGAGGAGAAAGAAACAGAGAATGATAATTATGCAACTGGTTAATTGTAAAACCAACGATCTTGACTATTCCTGAAACATCTGCCTTAAAACTTCCAGAAGAGCTTCTGATTCACTGCTATCCAATCTGTCAATCAATCCTTCCAGTCTTTCTTTGTCAACAGTCCGGAGTTGGTCAGTTGCAATAGTTCCCCACTTCCCTGCAACTTTGCATTTCACCCTCCACGGGTATTCCTTCGATGTCGATGTCAAAGGTGCCACAATAACCGTTTGCAGGTGTTTGTTTAATTGATCGGGGCTCACCACCACACAAGGCCTCGTTTTAGCCATTTCATGTCCTTTTGTCGGATCCAGGTTTACCCAATACACTCCGTTCCTTTCGGCTTGTTTCACTCCCATGTCCAATCCTCCATTGGTTCGTCCTCGAAGATGTCTGGAATCAACAATGCATCATCGCCATTTTGGTGCATACTTATTGCTGCCTCTTCCCATCCCTGCCTGACACCCGGACGGATTACGATTGCCCCTTTTTCAACTTCAATGCGTACTATTGATTTTGTTGAGAGCTTTAACTCTTTCAGCAAAGCAGCGGGTAGTATAATGCCATTGCTGTTTCCAACTTTAATGATATTTGCATCCATGTTCAAACATTTTTATCCAAAACAACTGATAATGTGCAAATGTAGTGAATAAATGTAATAACATTCCATAGTCATTTCAAAATTTCAGGTCATATCAATTCCATTAATATAAGTATAACCTGGCGTCCTATTGCTTAAAGGTATTGTCACTATTGAAATATTGGATTCGATCAATCATTAAATGCGAATTCGCTGATCCATTATGCTTTCCACTTGTGATTTCCCACGTCTATGATATTTATGTTCCTCAAAAGACTTAAGTTCCTGGTTTCCCAAATTTCTTGTAACACGTTTATTTTGCCTTTTCTTTCTCCTTTTGCCTTCATACCTATTATTACACTTTTTAACGACGAGTATTTTATGCGACAGGCGCTTCAGGAAGCACAACAGGCTTTTCAGGAAGGTGAGATTCCGGTTGGCGCAGTGGTGGTTTCGCAAAACCGCATCATTGCCCGCGCCCACAACCTCATCGAAACGCTAACTGATGTAACCGCACACGCCGAAATGCAGGCCATTACTTCCGCAGCCAACTTTTTGGCGGGAAAATACCTGAACGAATGCACCCTGCACGTTACCCTGAAACCATGTATAATGTGTGCCGGAGCTCTGGGCTGGTAGCAGATTGGCAAAGTGGTTTATGGCGCTTCCGACGAAAAACGGGGTTTCCGGACGTTTGCCCCGGTAGCGCTAAGCCTCAAAATCGGGATTGTTTTCTGTCATTTCGGGAAAACGGATGTTCGCAATTGATAAAGAAATTCACCCACTCCTGACACATCATAATTTTTTCAAAAAAACCTAATCCTTTGCATATACATAATCATTTTTTATTTATACCTTGCATAAGCAAAAAATCTTAAACTAAATATCAACCATAACTATTCAACCTGCCATGAAAACATGCCTCAAATTTTTCATTTTCGCTCTTTTATCTTTTTTATCTGTTTCCCGCATTTCGGCACAAGAAGCCCCAAAAGTAAAATTTGGCAAAGTTACCGACGAAGAACTCAGGATGACCGTTTATGAACCCGACACCGCTGCCGCCGCGGTAATACTGTTCGACGATGGCCAGTCGCTGGTAAAGTACGATGTTGGCACGAAGCGATTTATGCTCTCTTTTGAACGGTTTCTGCGAGTGAAAATATTGAAACAAAGCGGCACTGAATGGGGCAACTTTACCATTCCGCTTTATTCTTCGGGACTGTCGCGGGAAAATCTAGGTTCGGTAGATGGCGTAACTTTTAATCTTGAAGGGGAGAAAATCCAAAAAACCGACATGAAAAAAGAATCCATTTTTAAAGAAAGGGAGAACAAATACTGGGAAGCAGCAAGGCTATCACTGCCTTCGGTAAAAGTTGGATCGGTAATCGACCTGAAATATAGCATTAGTTCGCCCTTGCTATGGAATTTACGGACTTGGAAATTTCAATACACCATCCCGGTAAAATGGAGCCAATACGATGTTGTTTATCCTGAATATTTCAGATACAACCATTCAACGCTGGGCTATCATACCTTAAACTCGCAGGATCATACCACGCAAAACGAAAACATCAATTACACCCAAACTTACGAGACTTCGGGCAGAGTAATTGCGGGAGGGGGCCAGCGGGAAAAAGTAATTCAAACCATTACTTACCAGGCTCACAGGTACAACTATACCGCGAAAGAAGTACCTGCTATGAAAGTTGAGCCTTACCTTACCACACTTGAAAATTACACAACCCGCATGAAGTTTGAATTGGCCAGTACCGATTTTTCGAGGATAGGCGGAGAGTATAAAAACTATACCAACTCGTGGAGCATCATTGGCAATGATTTGTTGAGCGATGAAGATTTTGGCGGACAACTCAGAGGGGGGAATTTCACGGAAGAAGATGTGAAAAATCTGATTTCAGTAAAATCAACACCAATGGAAAAAGCCGTTGCTGTTTACAGCCATATTCAGTCGACCGTAAAATGGGACAATATAAAATCATACATGCCCGCCAAATCGCTGCGAAAAACGTACAGCGACAAATCGGGCAATTCGGCCGATCTAAACATGTTACTGGCGGTTATGCTCCAGAAAGCCGGAATCATGGCCGATCCGGTTATCCTGAGCACACGCGACCGCGGATTTATTTCGCCTGTCCATGCTTCATTGAGCGACTGCAACTACCTGATCGTAAAAGCAATGATCGACAACAAACCGGTATTAATGGATGTCACCGACCCCATGCTGCCAGCCGGACAACTTCCTTTCCGCTGCCTGAACGGGAATGGTATCCTGCTGAGAAAAGATGCTCCTGAAGATGTGGCAATTACCAATCCCCCTTCAACAATCAACACATCAGTATCACTCGAAATGAAGGAAGGAAACCTTTCAGGAGAAATTACATCACGCATATCCGGGTTAAATGCCTATAACTTTCGTCAGGAAGTGAAAAAAGCCGGCGGGCCTCAGGCCCAGTTCGAAACCGTTAAAAATAATTCAGACGGAATAGAATACACCAACTATACCTACAACTACCTCGACAGCCTCTACTTTCCGGTTGAGAAAAAATACCAGATTGTCTTGGATGGAGGATCGGAGGATGGGGCTTCTATTCTATACATCAACCCGATAGTGAGCGGCAAAATGCAAAAAAATCCGTTTTCGTCTCCATCCCGTGAGTATCCTGTGGATTTTGGCGCTCCGTTTTCCGAGACCTACCGTTTCAACTTAACCATTCCTGAAGGTTACCAGGTGGAAGAACTCCCTAAAGGCGCGAACATCGTTCTTGGCGATAAAAACGGAAAATTCAGTTATGCCATTGGTCAAATGGACAACCGGATTATTGTGAACATGCGCTTTTCTATCGATAAACCCATGTTCTTGCCCGCAGAGTACACCAACCTTAAAGATTTTTTCGATATGGTGGTAGCCAAAGAATCGGAACAAATTGTATTAAAGAAAATCAGCGCCCAATGAAACAAATCCTTGCTTTAACAGCCGGATTCCTTTTTTTCCTGGTTTTTTCTACTTCCGGAAAAGAAAAGAATCAGTCCGTTTTCCCGGTCGAAGGCATTTCTCCGGCGTTAAAAAAAGATGCTTACGCCATCTGCCGACAGTACCACCATGAATTTGAACTGATCGACTATGGGAAAGCCCTGGAAAAAGTGCGGCTGGTAATTACGGTACTCGAAGAAAACGGGAATCACTTCAGTAAACTATTTTTGCCCTACGACAAACAGAAAAAGATAAAAACCATTTCAGGCCGAAGTTACAACCAGATCGGATTACCCGATGACAAACTTAAAAACAGCGCCATACAGGATGTCAACTATACCAGCGCCGGTCAGATTTACGATGATTTGCGCCTGAAAGTGGCCGAATTTAAACCCAACAGCTATCCTTACACAATTGAGTATGAATACGAAATTGAACACAGCGGTTTAATAGGGTATCCTGAATGGCGCCCTTTGGACAATTACCGACTGGCAGTTGAAGAATCGTCGTTCCGCATTACCTGGCCCGAAAATCTGGAAATCAGGTATCGGGAGTTTAACCTGCCCGAAGGATGCCGAACCCAAACGAATGAAGCGGGGAAACGCACCATCGTTTGGAAAGTAGACTCGCTTCAGGCCTGGAAAGAAGAACCGATGTCGCCCGGATTGTCGGCACAAACCCCGCGCGTAAGCTGTGCCCCGACCCATTTCACTTACGACGGATCCTCGGGCAACATGAGTTCGTGGCAGGAATTCGGGAAATGGGTATCCGGACTGAACATGGGACTCGATCGGCTTCCGGAAGCCCGAAAAGCGGAAATTAAAAGTATTGCAGGAGAAGTAAAGGACACCGCTCAAACGGTTCAACTTCTTTACCAATACATGCAGAAGCGAACACGTTATGTGGGTATCCAACTCGGATTGGGAGGTTTTCAGCCTTTCTCTGCCGAAACGGTCGACCGGCTTGGATACGGCGACTGCAAAGCGCTTTCCAACTACATGAAAGCCCTTTTGAGTTGTGCCGGGATTCATTCGCTGTATGTAATTGCAGGAGCTGATCCAAACAAGGGCATCACCATGGCCGACTTCCCGACCATCAACCAAAATAACCACGCCATACTTTGCGTGCCTTTGCAAAAAGATACCATCTGGCTCGAATGTACCAGTCAAACCCAACCCTGCGGCTACCTCGGAAAATTTGTGGAGGGACGCCAGGTTTTACTTATTACTCCGGAAGGCGGGAAACTGTGCAGAACGCCTTTGCTGACTTCTGCGCAAAATTTGCAGTTTCGTTCTGCCGAAGTGCAAATCAGTCCCGATGGGGCGATGCAATCTGCTGTAAAAACCGCGTATTCCGGCTATCAGTACGACAACGTGTCATCGCGATTTGATGAAAGCAAAGAAGACCAGAAAAAGGAACTTTTGGAAGACATTGCCATTCCCGGGCTGGTCATTAATTCGTTCGGGTACGATGTCAGGAAAGAAAAAATTCCGGAAGCATTGGAGTCGTTGACCATGACATCGCCAAAGTACGCGACCAAAACAGGGACGCGCCTTTTTATCCCGATGAATATGCTTAATCAGCGAAAAAGCTTCCCTTCAAAAGTTGACGACCGCAAAATGCCCATCGTTCAAAAGTATTCCTACCACGATAAAGATTCGGTGGTTTTCCTGCTGCCCGATGGTTACCTGGCCGAAACTATTCCACGCGGGAAAACGCTGTCAACCGAATATGGCGAATACCATTCTTCAGTTACCGTTAACGGCAACCGGGCTGTTTATGTGAGGGATCTGACGATTTTTAACGGCAACTGGCCCAAAGAAAACTATCCGGCGCTGGTTGATTTTTATACAGGCATTGTGAGCAGCGACAAAGCAAAGCTGGTATTAAAGCAAATTCAGCCCTGACAAAAACGGCTATTGTTTTGTGCTTTAACCCACCACTTGTCAATAAAAACTTTTACGAGCTCCGGGGGATTGGTTGATATTTGACGCAAATAATTTACAATAAATATCATTTCTTTTTTACTTTTACCCTACAACTTTTGCCTTGATTCTATGGATCTTTTTAACGACGAATACTTTATGCGACAGGCGCTTCAGGAAGCCCGGCAGGCTTTTCAGGAAGGTGAGATTCCGGTTGGCGCAGTGGTTGTTTCGCAAAACCGCATCATTGCCCGCGCCCACAACCTCACCGAAACGCTGACCGATGTAACCGCCCACGCCGAAATGCAGGCCATTACTTCCGCAGCGAATTTACTGGGTGGAAAATACCTGAACGAATGCACCTTATATGTGACCGTTGAGCCGTGTGTGATGTGTGCCGGCGCTTTGGGCTGGTCGCAGATTGGCAAAGTGGTTTATGGCGCTTCCGACGAAAAAAGGGGATTCCTGAAGTTTGCCCCGGCAGCAATGCATCCCAAAACCGAGGTTGTTTTTGGCATTCTGGAAAACGAATGTTCGCAGTTGATGCGGGATTTTTTTCAGAAGAAAAGATAAAAACAAGTCAAAAGGTTAAAGTATAAAGACAAGACAGATACTTTTTACTCTTACCTTTTGACTTCCTTTTTAAATGAAACCGGAAAAGGTGGCATTTCAGGAACATTTTCCTTGCCTGCACTAGTCCATTCCCAGTTTCACCAAACTAAGTTGCCCAAAATCAAAAAGCAATAAATTGTTATTATTATATGTGCCGAGAATAACCTGAATACAGGCATTGGCCATATAAGTCCCTAAAATGCCGGGCACTACGCCCAAAACCCCGTTTTCGTTACAGCCCGGTGTATCTTCCGGATTGGGAGGTTCAGGATAAATATCCCTTAGGTTCTTTCCGCTATCGTAGTTAAATACAGCCAGTTGCGCCTCGTAATTAAAAATACTGCCATAAACGAGCGGTTTCTTTAATTCCACACAGGTATCATTGACCAAATAACGGGTAGGAAAATTATCGGAGCCATCGACAATAATATCGAATGAGGAAATTAGTTGCGTGCTGTTTTTCTTATTCAGAATGTCGTTATAAACCTGAAATTCAACATTGGGATTCTGAGCTTTCAACACATTGGCCGCGGCTTCAGCTTTAGGCTTTCCAACATCTGCCGTCGAATACAAAACCTGACGGTTTAAGTTATGCAGTTCTATTTTGTCGAAATCAATGATTCCGATTGTCCCCACTCCTGCAGCGCATAAATATTGAAGCACCGGGCAGCCCAGTCCGCCGGCGCCTATCATAAGCACCCTGGATTTTTTCAACTTGGTTTGTCCTTCAAGACCAAATCCGGGTAGCATTAATTGGCGGCTGTAACGGTTTAATTCTTCCTCTGTTAATGTTGCCATGGTTTATACAAATGATTTGTCCCAATCTTTCCAAACCGGTTCGTAATTAATTCCTGAAATGTATTCGGCCATTTGATATGCGCTTCGCTCATCGGAAATGGCAAACTGTTCCAGCGATTCCGGATCAACGGCATAACCTCCCGGATTGGTTTTTGATCCGGCACTCATGCTGGTTATCCCCAACCTGAGGATATTGTTCCTGAATTGTTCCGACTCACGTGTCGACATTGACAATTCAACATCTTCATACATCAGCCGGTATGTACAGATTAACTGGACCAAGTCCCTGTCGGAAACAATGACATTGGGAGTCGCCACTCCTTCAGCCGGGCGAATGCGTGGAAATGAAACCGAATATTTGGTCTTCCAGTATTTTTTTTGCAAATAATCGAGGTGCAGTGCGCAGAAGAACGAATCGGTACGCCACTCTTCGAGTCCCAGTAAAACTCCGACCCCAATTTTATGCATTCCTGCTTTTCCCGCCCTGTCGGGAGTTTCGAGCCGATAATCAAAATTTGCCTTCTTGCCTTTGGGGTGATATTCGGAGTATCTCCCTTTGTTGTAAGTTTCCTGATACACCAAAACTGCGTATATTCCAGCCTGCTTCAATTCCTCATATTCTTCCTGATCAAGGGGCTGAACTTCGATGGAGATATTCGCGAAATGCGGCTTTATGATTTCGATGGCGTTTTTAAAATAATCGACATGTACCACTTGTTTGGCTTCGCCGGTTACCAGCAGGATATGGTTGAACCCCTGTTTCTTTATCACGGCAATTTCCAGTGAAATCTCATCAGGAGTAAGTGTTTTCCTCTTAATCTTGTTGTCGGAATTAAACCCGCAATACGTGCAGAAATTAGTACATACATTGCTCAGATAAATCGGCGCATACATTTGAATTGTTTTCCCGAAGCGCTTTTGGGTGAGCTGATGACTTAGCTGCGCCATTTCTTCCAGGTAAGGCGCTGCAGCCGGAGAAATTAAGGCTTTAAAATCTTCCAGGGTCCGGTGATGTGACGAAAGGGCCATTTCCACATCGTGCGACGTTTTATCATAGATGGATTCCTCGACCTCATCCCAGCTATACTGATTGTATATTTCTTTAAAACTCATTTGCTGATTATAAACCTAAAAATGCGGTAAGTGGACTGCTGGCTTCAGCGGTTCTTTTCGTTGTTGCCAGTCTGGCCATGAAAGCAATTCTTCCTGCTTCAACAGCCAACCTGAATGCCCTGGCCATTTCTACCGGATCACCTGCTACGGCAATGGCCGTGTTCACCAGCACGGCATCGGCACCAATCTCCATTGCTTTTGCTGCGTCCGACGGAGAACCTATTCCGGCGTCAACAATTACAGGGACATTACTTTGCTCAATGATGATCTCAAGGAAGTCGATTGATTTCAGGCCTTTGTTACTGCCGATGGGAGCGCCAAGCGGCATGACGGCAGAGGTTCCGGCATTTTCAAGCCGCTTGCACAAAACAGGGTCGGCATGAATATACGGCAAAACCACAAAGCCAAGCCTTGCCAGCTCTTCGCATGCGATTAACGTTTCAACCGGGTCGGGCATTAAATACCTGGGGTCGGGGTGGATTTCCAGCTTCAGCCAGTTTGTTTCCAGCGCCTCCCGCGCCAGTTGCGCTGCAAAAATAGCTTCTTTGGCATTACGGGCTCCTGAAGTGTTTGGCAAAAGGTTGATGTGCGGGTACTGCAAATGGGCGAGCAATCCGTCTGTATTGGTTTCCATGTCAATACGCTTTAAGGCTACGGTAACCAATTCAGAACCAGAAGCCAGAACCGCATCTTCCATTAGCTTTTGGGAACCGAATTTTCCTGTTCCCAAAAACAAGCGCGACTGAAATTCCTTCCCTGCAATTTTTAATTTATTCATAAAGCAAAAGATTAAGATTTTGTATCAACTCTTTCTGGTTTGGGTGGGCAGTGATTTCGCTGGAAATGGCCACTCCGTATATCCCCGTATTCATAATTTCAGGAACATCATTTAGGATTATTCCACCAACGACATAAATTGGAATTTGCTTCTCTCCGGAAAGGACTTTTTTCATAATCAGGGCTATTCCATCCAATCCAAGGATGGGGCTTAATTTTTCTTTGGTCGGTGTAAAACGAAATGGGCCTAAGCCAATGTAATCACAGTTTTCGCTGATGCGCATCATCACATCGCTGATGGTGTTGGCCGTGCCTCCGATGATTTTATTTTCGCCTAATATGCTTCGGGCATCCGCGATGGAAGTATCAAGCAATCCCAGGTGCACGCCATCCGCATCAGTCCTTTTTGCGATGTCCACATGATCGTTCAGGATAAAAGTTGCACGATAGGCCGAACACATTTTTTTGACCTGTACTGCCAAATCAGAAAGTTCATCGTTCATGGCATTTTTAAAGCGTAACTGAATCCACCGGCACCCGGCATCGAGTGCGCTTTGAATATTTTCGGTTTGTTCCTGAACCGTTCTACCTTGTGATATGTATTGAAGTCGGGGGTACATCATGCGTTCCTAATAAAGTTTCGTTACTCGATAAAAATTGCTCAACGTATATTTTGGCCTCCCGGCACGCTGTGATTAAATCATGGCCTTTCGCCAGCTTCGAAGCAATGGCAGCTGACAAAACGCAACCTGATCCGTGCTTGGGGAATACTACTTTTCCTGTCGGAAATATCTTTTCAATCTGATTCTGCCTGAAAAGATAATCAACACCGGGCTCTTCTTTGTTATGCCCTCCTTTCAGCAGAACAGAACAATGTTTTGCAAGTAGCTGCGCTGCCGCCATAGGGTTGTCAGTCCTTGCCAGGAAGGTTACCTCTTCGGTGTTTGGCGTAATCAGGAAGCAATATTTAAGTACGGAAAACAATTGTTCCCGTTCAAAATGTCTGTGAAACTGAAACCCGGCACTGGCCCGT
>Ga0351946_1072_pt1 | contig 10780 bp, 12 predicted proteins | sample BONcelT113001F15_FD_206832 | JGI IMG/M metagenome (GOLD analysis project Ga0351946, IMG submission 206832) | Enriched cells from coal bed in the Powder River Basin, Montana, United States - BONCAT cells T11 rep3 HSBNCT.T11.300.1.F15 ...
TATCAGGCAACCTGAGTTTACCGTTATATGCCCTGCTTTCCTAAAATCGCTCCCTCATCACGAGATTAACGAGGGTCTGGCAGAGCTTCTAAAGACATTTATCTTGTTCAGTAACGAGAGTTACAAAGGGCTTTTAAATGCTCTTTTGAAATCAAGGTCAGGTGCTTTAGACACCATTTCGCAGATAGCTCCATTTATTGCAGAGGCAGCAAGATTTAAGACTCAGGTTACAGCCCGCGATCTTTACGAAAAAGGGGAGAGAAAGCTGTTAAATCTGGGACATACATTTGCTCATGCCATTGAGAAAGAGTGCGGAATTTCACACGGTGAGGCTGTGGCTGCAGGAATTGTGCTGGCAGCAAAACTCTCTGTAAAACTCTCTGTAACAGGCAAAGCCACGGCAGACAAGATTGAGAATGATTTCAGGTTGCTTGGCCTTAGGACAGCATCGCCTGTTAATACTATGACTCTTGCGAATGCAATTAAACGTGACAAAAAAAGATCGGGAGATAACATAACATTTATATTAATTGAGAAGATTGGCAAATGTGTTGCCTATCCTTTGCCGGTTAACAGTATAGAGGAGTATTTGTATGATTTGTATTAGCATTGGTACGAAGGGGGCGGCAGCAGTAAACGAGGCCCTCTCCAAAGCTCACCTTGCAGAGATCAGGCTTGATCTTACGCAGCTGAACCGTGAGGAGACAGCAGCATTGTTCAGGTCAAAAAAAGATCTTATTGCCACCTGCAGAGCCTATGAAATGCCCTACCCGGAGAGCAGAAAGATGTTGCTGTGGGCTATTCTTGGCAGCAGAACAAGAAAAAGCAAGGGCAAGAGGTATATCGATTTGGATTATGACTCTCCGGAGGATTACAGAAACGAACTTATTACAGCCGCAAGAAAAGGTGGCTTTAAAATAATACTGTCGTACCACAATTTTAACAACACCGAGAGCTACGAAAGGCTCTGCGAGATTTACGAAAACTCCCGTGAAAGGGGTGCAGATATTGTAAAACTGGTAACAAATGCCAAAACCATTCAGGAGTGTTCACGTCTGATAAGGCTTTATAAACAATATCCCAAAGATACTCTGGTTACATTTTCTATTGGTGATGAGGGTAAATTCACACGCCTTCTCTCTCACTCAATCGGCGCTCCTTTTATCTATTGTGCTCTTGATGAGGAGAGTCGCACTGCTCCCGGGCAATTCACTGTTGCAGAGGCAGAGAGGCTTACTTCGAAGAAATTTTACCCCCACAACGTTAACCGCAAAGGGGTAATCAAAAAGATTACTGCCCCGGCATCCAAAAGCCATGCTCAGAGAGCAATTCTTTCAGCAGCATGGGCAAAGGGAAAGAGCTCTCTTTATGCATATACGCCATGTGCCGATACTGAGGCTGCAATTGAGCTGGTCAGATCGCTTGGTGTAAAGGTCAAGTCAGAAAAGTGTAAACTCCCGAAATTCCGCCTTGAAATTACAAGTCCGGGCATTGAAGAGATATCAAAAAGACTTGCAAAAGAGGAGATCTTCTCAAAAAACATTAAAAAGGTTGAACTCAATGTTGGTGAGTCAGGTCTGCTTTGCCGGCTTATGCTCCCTACTGCAGGGCATCTTCCGGGAAAGAGCAAGGGGGTTGATGAGGTTACCATAACCGGGGAGGGCAGTCTTAAAAAGAGAGAACTCTTCTCTACTGACGAACCTTTAAAAAATATCGGGTTAAATGTTGCAACCACAGAGGGCAAGCTGCCGGCGGTGGTTTCAGGGTCCATTAAAGGTTCCTCATTTAACATGTCGGGTAAGGGTGGCTCACAACTATTATCGGGAATGCTAATGGCGCTCCCTATGTGTGAAAAGAGCAGTGTAATTACCCTCTCTGAGCCCACAAGCACTCCATACATAGAACTTACCGTAAAAACCATTAAGGAGTTTGGTGTAATCGTTACTAACGAGGACCCTCTTGAATTCAAAATTCCCGGCAGACAGAAGTACAAATCAAAAGCATTTCTGCCAATTGAGGGTGACTGGAGCGGAGCCTCTATGCTAATGGTTGCAGGTGCAATTAGCTCAGGTATAACAATAACCAACCTCCCCATAAACTCAAAGCAGGCAGATGAAAAGATTCTGGATGTTTTGAGGGGATGCGGTGCCGAGGTTAAGATTACCGAATATCCAAAATACCTTGTCATGTGCGGCGATGTACCATGTGCATTAAAGGACGATAACACAAAAGAGATAATACTAGGTTCCAAAATAGAGATATTTCCGCCAAAGGGCAACCTGATGTCCTTTGAATTTGACGCCACTAACTCCCCCGACCTCTTCCCTACACTTGTTGTACTTGCGCTTAACTGTTCCGGCATAAGCCGTATCAAGGGCGTTGGAAGGTTATCTAACAAGGAGAGTAACAGGGCAGAGAGCCTCTTCTGTGAATTTACAAGGCTGGGTGCCCATATTGATATTGATGGCGATTCGATGATAGTTGAGGGGGGAGAGCTTCATGGAGGCTTATGCTCCTCTTATAAAGACCACAGAATAGCAATGTCGCTTATAACGGCATCATTAAATATTAAGGATAAGGTTTATGTTGATGACCTTAACTGCATTTCCAAATCTTTCCCTGATTTCATAAAGAACTTTAAATAGAGGGGCGATGAATACATTTGGTAAACTATTTCGCGTACAGCTTTTTGGAGAGTCACACGGGCCCGCAATCGGAGTGGTAATTGATGGCATTCCTGCCGGTTTACCTCTAACACCTGAGGAGTTCCGCGACGATCTTTTAAGAAGGTCAGGAGGCAGAAAGGGTGGCACTCCGCGAGTTGAGGAGGATAGTCTTATCTTTTTTAGCGGAGTTGCTCAGGGCCATACAACAGGTTCGCCATTGGCAATAGCTGTAAACAACGCAAATACAATATCTTCCGATTACGAATCATTTAAAAATTCACCTCGTCCGGGCCATGCCGATTTTGTCTCCCGTCTTAAATCCGGAGGTTTCTCAGATGCACGGGGCGGAGGGCACCACTCAGGAAGAGTAACACTCGCTCTTGTTATTGCAGGTGTAATTGCAAAGAAACTATTATCGCCGGCTGTTGTATCGTCAAAAATTATTGAAATCGGAGGTGAAAATCCTTGGGACGCAAAACTCGATCAGGCAATAGCAGAGGGTGATTCGCTGGGAGGAATAATTGAGTGCAGAATAGATGGCATTAGGGCAGGAATTGGAGAACCATTCTTTGACTCTTTGGAATCGGTACTCTCGCATATTGTTTTTGCCATTCCCGGGATCAGGGGCATTGAGTTTGGAGACGGGTTCAAGGCTGCAGGAATGTGGGGTTCGGACCATAATGACCCAATTTTGACTACATCGGGAGAGACTGCAAAAAACGGCTCAGGAGGAGTAAACGGAGGCATATCCAACGGCAACCGGATTGTCCTTAGGGTAGCGGTCAAGCCGACATCAAGCATTTCCAAGGCTCAGCAGAGCATTAATCTTAAATCAGGAGTGATAGAGGAGTTAACAGTTCTAGGCAGACACGACGCATGTTTTGCTCTCAGGGTTCCGGTTGTACTTGAGGCGGCCGTTTCAATTGCTCTTGTTGATATGCTTTACCAGGCATCTGCGCCTCATATATGGGGCCATGGGGTAGTAGTCAAAGATCCTCTGAACTGATTCATTGTTTTCCAGCATTGGGTACGAAACCAGTTTCTTCACTCCATATTTGACATACTGTATGTTAAGTTGGTGAAAAATTATCGCATTTACCCCTTTGTTTCTGTATTCAGGCAGAGTTCCAATAAGATTCATCTCCATCTCTTCATAATTGGCTAATGCCATTTTAAGGTGGATAAATCCAAACGGAAACAGTCTCCCTTTTGCTTTTTGAAGCGCCACTGCAATTGACGGCATTGTAATGGCAAAAGCAGCCAGCTGATTGTTTTTATCCAGAAGTATTACAACCATATCCTGATTGAGTACAGGAACAAATTGTTTTACAAGCAGTTTGTACTCCTTTACTGAAAGCGGGGAGAAGCAGTAGAGAGAAGAAAATGCCTTATTGTAAGTCTCAAACAACTCCACCGCATATCTGTACAACTCTTTTTTAGAGACTTTTTCCAAAATCCGCAGTCCATATCTCTCTTTTACAATTTCTGAAAACTGCGCTATCTTTTCCGGCATCAACTCAGGTACAGTAAGAACTCTTTGTATCCAATCAACCTCTTTGCAATACCCAAGTCTCTCCAAATGTTCAAGATAGTATGCAAAATTATGGAGAGTGTTGGCAGTAGCTCTCTTCTCAAACCCCTCAACGAGCAAACCCTGTTTGTCCATGTCATTAAACCCTTGAGGGCCGCTCACCTTTTCCATTCCAAGTTCATAAGCCCACTCCTCAACTTTTGCAATCAGGGCTTCAGAAACAGAGTAATCATCAATGAAATCAAACCACCCGAAACGCAACCTCTTCTCATTCCAAACAGCGTTTGATTTATGGTTCACAATTGCAGCCACCCTTCCCACAACTTTTCCATCACAATAGGCCAAAAACAGCTTTGCCAGGCAGTATTCGTAAGAGGGATTTTTATCTCTGCGTAAAACACTTAGTTCATCCGATCTTAACGGACACACCCAGTTAGGCTCATCTTTGTAAAGTTCCTCGGCAAACATAACAAAAGAGAGGTACTCCCTTGCGGTAAGTACCTCCTTAATTTCAACCTTCATTTTCAGATTTCATTTATTGAATTTCATGAACTTTAAACTCATGAATTGAATTTTCAAAATAATATTCCCGTGTGTTTACTTAACAACAGAGCCGGCAACAGCGTTTGCAACAAGCGCTCTCAACCTTACAACGCTGCCTTTATCATCTGGGTGCACCCTGTTGGCAAGAAGGATTACCGCTACTTTTGATACAGGGTCAATAATGAATGATGTACCTGTATATCCTGTGTGACCGTATGTTTTAGTCGGGTGAAACAGATTTCCGTTGTTTGATGCGTATGATGAGTAGTTGTCCCAGCCAAGTGACCTGCCAAGTTGCTCAACATCCTTTGGAACCCTAGTCATTGTCTCAACAGTTAAAGAACCCAAAATTCTTTTGCCGTTATACTCTCCTCCATTCATCAAAGCCGCAGCAATAATTGCCATATCTTCGGCATCTGAGAATAGTCCTGCATTTCCTGAGTTACCGCCATTTAACAATCTTGCAAGCGGGTCATGAACCTTACCAAGAATTACAGTACCATCTGCCTGTTTTTCGGTTGGGGCAATTTTGGCGTACATTTCAGGTTTTGGGTTGAAGGTTGTGTTTTTAAGACCCAGTACATCAAATACATTTTTTTGAGCATACACTTCAAGCTTCACACCTGTAACATTCTGAAGAACATTCTGCAGGGTAATAAAGTTAAGGCAGCTGTACTGGAACTTTGCACCAGGTTTGAAATCTCTTTTGCACGTTGCAATATATTCAATCAGCCCTTCCGGTGCAGGTGAACCATATTTCGCCACTAAATCTGCTGCAGGAGCATAAGGAGGAAGCCCTGACGAGTGTGTCAAAAGGTCAATAATTCTTATATCAGTTGGTCTGCCACCTTCGGGGTTCTCATATCCCTTGAAGCCGGGAATGTACATCGACACATTGTCAGTCAAACGAATTTTACCCTGCTCAACAAGTTGCATAAAGGCAATTGCTGCTCCCAAAGGTTTCGAAACAGATGCAAGGTCAAAAACAGTGTTTACATCCATCTTCTCAACCTTAGGATATACAGATTTGTTTCCGTAGCTCTTCAGATAAACCATCTTTCCATCTCTTACAACAGCCAAAACAGCACCCGGAACCTCACCAATTTTTATTGAGTTTTCAATTATTGCATCAACGTTTGAGAGTCTTACAGGATCCATTCCTGCCTTGTCGGGAGTTACCCGTGGAAGAGGTTGCGCCAGAAGTGCAGCAAATGTGAAGATTACAGAAAGTGAAAGAATAAACTTTTTCATTTTATAAGTGGTTTAAAAGTAGTTTATAAGTAGTTTACGTGCTAAATCAAACAGACAAGCCGTTTTGTTTGTACAAATGTAATAAAACTGCCCAACTTTACATACACCAAATTCATACACCAAATTTTTCCGCACCGGGGCATTCATCCCTGGGAATTCTTTCCTCATGTCTAATAATCAACAACTTAAGCCATAATCAACAAAATGTCTATATAACTGATTATGAGTGTTAAGGAAAGAATTCCCAGGGATTGAGTGAAATCCATGTAAGACTTGCGTGTCGAACTTCATTTTAACCTAATAATCAGTGATTTAACCCAAATGTCAGAACTACCTAAGTCGCTGATAATGTGCGTTAAGGAAAGACTTCCCAGGGATTAAAATGTGCTCCGCTCCAGTTTGTGGAAACTACTTGCATATGTACCATGTATAAACAGGGCATCAAAGCATTTACACCACCACCAATACACCACCACTTTAGGAATTGACTCATTTTTACAACGCTTGTAATCAACAACATACCACAAACTGGCGCGGAGAAAAAAAGAGGACAACCAAAAATTGGTCATCCTCTTTTTAATTAAAATTTTCGGGAAAAATTACTCAGCGCGCTCTCTTGGAGTGTTGCTGCGGCCACCTCTGTCATTTCCGCCACGTCCTCTGCTACTGCCGCCGCTACCGCCTCTGCGATCGCCGCCACCTCTGTTATCTCTTCCTTCGTTACGTCCGCCTCTGCGTGGTCTGTCGTTGCGTCCACCTGCCGATTGTGGTGCTGCAGATGCTGCTGACACGCCTGAGTTAGGAGAAAGATCTCTCTTACCGTAAACTTCACCGTTGCAGATCCATACTTTAATACCGATAACACCTACTTTAGTGTGTGCTTCAGCATGAGCATAGTCGATATCTGCACGGAAAGTGTGAAGTGGAGTACGACCCTCTTTGTAAAGTTCTCTTCTTGCCATCTCAGCTCCGCCAAGACGACCGCTTATAAGAACCTTAATACCTTCTGCTCCCATTCTCATTGTAGATGCCATAGCCATCTTGATTGCACGACGGTATGAAACACGTCCCTCAACCTGGCGAGCTATGTTGTTTGCAACTATATTTGAGTCAATCTCAGGTCTTTTAACCTCAAAGATGTTGATCTGAACCTCTTTGTTAGAGATTTTTTTCAACTCCTCTTTCAGCTTGTCAACCTCCTGACCGCCTTTTCCGATAATAATACCGGGACGTGCAGTGTGAATAGTCACTGTGATTAACTTAAGTGTTCTTTCGATCACGATTTTCGAAAGGCTTGCCTTTGCAAGGCGAGCATTCAAATACTCGCGGATCTTTGAGTCCTCAAGAATTTTAGCGGCATAGTCTTTTCCACCGTACCAGTTAGAGTCCCAGCCACGGATAATACCAAGTCGGTTTGATATAGGATTTGTCTTTTGTCCCATCTTATTGCTCCTCTTTTACGGTTTTCAATTTCTTGCCCAGTACAATAGTTATGTGGTTCGAACGCTTACGAATTCTTGCCGCACGACCTTGTGGTGCTGTTCTGATACGCTTGAGCGAACGACCTTGACCAACCATAATAGATTGAACACAAATATTGCCATTCTCTAACTCTTTGCGATCTGCTTCGTTTTTAGCTTCCCAGTTGGCAATTGCCGAACGGATCAACTTCTCTAAACGAATTGATGCCTCCTTTTTGGTATATTTTAAAATATCCAAAGCGCGGTTAACCTCCACCCCTCTTACGAGATCTGCAACCAGTCTCATTTTCCTAGGAGAGGTAGGAACATCATTCAGCTTTGCTATAGCTGTCTGCTTTTTTATTTCTTTAAGCCTTTCGGCTGATTCTCTTTTTCGAGCTCCCATTGTTGTGAATTTGTTTTACTCATTAAAATAAATTAACGATTACCCGAGTGACCCTTAAAGGTACGAGTAGGTGCAAACTCACCAAGCTTGTGGCCTACCATGTTCTCGGTTACATATACCGGAATAAACTTGTTCCCGTTGTGAACCGCGATGGTGTGACCTACAAAGTCCGGTGATATCATGCTGGCCCTGGACCAGGTCTTAATGACCTCTTTCTTGCCAGCCTCATTCAAAGCAAGAACTCTTTTTTCGAGACTTGCTTGTATGTATGGTCCTTTTTTTAGTGAACGACTCATAATTCTATCAGTTTAATTCCGTTATTTTTTCCTTCTTTCAATGATGAATTTCTTGGTTGTCTTTTTAGGGTTACGCGTTTTGTAACCTTTAGCAAGCAAACCTTTTCTCGAACGAGGGTGTCCACCTGACGCACGACCTTCACCACCACCCATTGGGTGATCGACAGGGTTCATTGCTACACCGCGCGTTCTTGGTCTGCGGCCCAGCCAACGATTTCTACCTGCTTTTCCTGATGATTCTAAGTTGTGATCAGGGTTAGATACAGTACCAACAGTAGCACGGCAAGTTATCAGCACCATTCTTATCTCGCTTGAAGGGAGTTTAAGAATTGCGTGTTTTCCTTCACGTGCAGTAAGTTGAGCATATGTTCCGGCACTGCGAGCCATAGCGGCTCCCTGTCCGGGACGAAGCTCAATGTTGTGAACAAGTGTACCTAGAGGAATTTCTGATAAAGGAAGAGTGTTCCCAATCTCGGGGGCAACTCCCGGGCCTGATGCAATCACCTGACCCACTTTAATTCCGTTAGGAGCTATTATGTAGCGCTTTTCTCCGTCTGAGTAAACAACCAGAGCAATACGTGCACTTCTGTTAGGATCATATTCAATGGTCTTAACGGTTGCAGTGTAATTATCTTTCTCTCTGAGGAAGTCAATTACACGGTACATCCTTTTGTGACCACCACCAATATATCTCATAGTCATTTTACCGGTACCGTTCCTACCACCTGATCTGCGGATAGGCTCCAAAAGAGATTTTTCCGGGGTTGAGGTTGTGATCTCGGTAAATGCGCTAATCGCCTTATGTCTTGTACCGGGTGTAACCGGTTTGAATTTGCGTATTGCCATGGACTTAAATATTACTATAGAAATCTATCTTATCTTCACCGGCAAGTGTTACAATCGCTTTTTTAAAGTGATTGGCACGGCCTGACAATATTCCCGCTTTAGTGAAGCGGCTTTTGCGTTTCCCGTGGTAGTTAATGGTATTTACATCCGATACCTTAACACCGTACATCTCCTCAACCGCCAATTTGATCTCTATTTTGTTTGCGCGGCGGTCAACTATAAAACCGTAACGATTCAACTTTTCGCCCTGAATCGTCATCTTTTCTGTTACTATAGGCTTAATTAAAATTTCCATCGTTCTACGGTTTAATTATTTCCATATTGTCCTTGCAGAATATCCTGAACACCATCAATAAAGATGAGTGATGTTGAGTTAACTACGTCGTATGTGCTAAGTTCATTAACAGTAATAACCTTAACATTCTCGATGTTACGCGAAGACAAGTAAATATTATTCATATTCTCAGGAAGAACAAAAAGAACTTTCCTTGCATTTACCTTAAGACCATCAATAATTTTGATAAACTCTTTGGTCTTAGGTGTTTCCAGGTTAAAATTCTCTACAATAGTAAGAGATTGCTCTTTCACTTTGTAAGAGAGTGCAGAAAAACGTGCAAGTTGTTTAAGCTTTTTATTTAGTTTGAAGCTGTAGTCTCTTGGTCTTGGACCAAAAGTTCTACCTCCACCTACATAAATGTTAGCTTTAATACTACCGTGACGTGCACCGCCTGAGCCTTTCTGACGAATGACCTTTTTGGTACTGTAGTTAACTTCCCATTTTTCTTTAGTCTTGTGTGTTCCCTGACGCTGATTAGCAAGATATTGCTTTACATCCAGGTAAATGGCGTGATCATTTGGTTCTATTCCAAAGATGCCCGGGTCGAGAGTCACTTTTTTCCCTGACTCTGTTCCGTCAATTTTGTAAACTGATAATTCCATATTCGCTTACTCCTCCACGATTACATATGAACCTTTAGCACCGGGAACAGATCCCTTTACTATCAACAGATTATTCTCAGGAATAATCTTTAAAATTCTAAGGTTCTGGATTTTCACCTGATCGCCACCCATACGGCCGGCCATTCTCATTCCTTTAAATACTCTTGAAGGCCAAGAAGAGGCACCCAATGATCCGGGAGCACGAAGTCTGTTGTGCTGTCCGTGAGTTTGTCCTCCAACTCCGCTGAAACCATGGCGTTTCACAACCCCTTGGAATCCTTTACCTTTAGAAATACCGGTTACATCTACCCACTCTAATGATTCGTGACCGAAGACATCAGAAACGGTAACAGTTTCACCTAGCTCGAACTCTTTGCCAAAGTCATTGGCAAACTCTACGAGTTTACGCTTAGGTGTGGTGTTTGCCTTTTTGAAGTGGCCAAGTTGGCCAGCGCTGGTGTGTTTTTCTTTTTTCTCGTCATAGGCAAGCTGTACAGCGGCATAACCATCTTTCTCTTCTGTACGAATTTGCGTAACAACACACGGACCAGCCTCAATAACGGTGCATGGAATATTTTTTCCATCGGCACCAAAAACAGAAGTCATTCCGACTTTCCTTCCAATTAATCCAGGCATTGGTTTTTAATTTGGTGTTTTTTAATTAATTAATAATCCCGCATAAAATTTGCGGGCTGCAAAGATACAATAAAATCTTAAAAATCCAAACGGTAACTCAAATTTATTAACACGATATCCACATAAAATTTCACCAGCCAACCGGCACGGAGATTCTAGCTGAGGAGTGTGTGCAGATTGGATACGATGAGCTTTACGGCGATTGC
>Ga0351946_1094_pt1 | contig 10635 bp, 7 predicted proteins | sample BONcelT113001F15_FD_206832 | JGI IMG/M metagenome (GOLD analysis project Ga0351946, IMG submission 206832) | Enriched cells from coal bed in the Powder River Basin, Montana, United States - BONCAT cells T11 rep3 HSBNCT.T11.300.1.F15 ...
TTACGGCCCCGCCCGCGTAAAAACGCCCCTGAAACGCGAAGGCAAAAGGGGTGAGGGTAAATGGAAGGCCGTCAGTTGGGACGAAGCCTTAAACGCGGTTACAGGTCAACTGGCGGAGATTCGCGCCAACGGAAATCCCCATAGCGGCGCGTGGATCACCGGAGCCGAACGGGGAACCGTCCCCAGTCTCATCGACCGATTCCTGACCGCCTACGGGTCCCCCAATTTCATCCGGCCCGCCGGCGCTCACGACAGCCTTGAACAAGCCATTTATCTTACCCAGGGCCAATTGGGAACCATAGGTTATGATCTTGAAAATGCCGATTTCATTTTAAGTTTCGGCGCCGGCATGCTCGACGGCTGGGGTGCGCCCGTCGCATGCTCCGCCTCCACGGCAACAAGGACAAGACCCGGACCATCGTCCAGGTCGAGCCCCGGCTGTCGGATACGGCCGCCAAGGCCGACCAGTGGATCGGCATCAATCCGGGTACCGAAGGCGCCCTTGCCCTGGGCCTTGCTTATGTCGTCATTAAAGAATCGCTTTATGATGTGGAGTTTATCGAAAACGCCGCATCCGGTTTCAACAGCTGGACGGACGAAAGCGGACAAACCCGGCAGGGTTTCAGGGAGATGGTGCTGGAAAATTATGCAACGGAAAAAGTTTCCAAAATCACCGGAGTCCCGCGGCAAAAAATCGAGGACCTGGCCCGCCGGTTTGCCAGGGCCGATAAAAAGGTCGCTCTTTTCGGCCGGGGTCAGGGATCGCTCCCGGGCCGCATGGGAGACGCCCTTGCGATTCTCGCGTTAAATGCACTGACGGGCGCCGTCCACCAGCCCGGCGGCATATCCGTCATATCCGATCCGGATTTCGCCAAATGGCCGGAAATCAACATGGATGAGACCGCGTCCCAGGGCCGCCAGCAGCCCCGCATCGACGGCGCCGGCGGAGAACGCTTTCCCTACAGCCGTTATCTGTTGACCCGGCTGCCGGAAATCATCAACGCCGCCTCGGGAGATACGCCGGTCAAGGCCCTGCTGATATCCGAGGCCAACCCGCTGTATACGCTGCCCGACACGGCCGCGGCGAAAAAAGCCTTTGACCGGATCCCGCTGATCGTCAGTTTCTCGACGTTCATGGATGAAAGCGCCGCTTACGCGGATTACATCCTCCCGAATCACGCGGCCTTGGAACGCCTCCAGGATGTTCCCTCCCCGGAAGGACTGCCGTATACGGTCATCGGCCTGTCCAGGCCCGTGATCAACCCTCTCTACGAAACCCGGCATATCGGCGATGTGGTCATTCAGATGGCAAACAAACTGGGCGGTTTTATCGCCGACGCATTCCCCTGGCGCGACTATGAATCCTTTCTCGAGGAAGCTCTGGCGGATCATTGGCGCGAACTCAACGCCAAGGGATTTATCGAAATCCGGCAGCCGTCGTCGGAGCTCACGCCTTATGAATTCAACACCGCATCGACCAAGTTCGAATTCCTTACGACCTTCGGGAACAGCGCGACGGATAAGGAAACGACCGCGCTGCCCGAATTTGCGCCGGTTCCCATCGAAGGCGACATGGAGCGCTTTCCGCTGGTGCTCATCCCCTATGACTCCATCCGGCTGGCGAATCGGCATATCGCCAACGCGCCTTTCATGACCAAAATCATCGACGACACGGTTCTCAAAAAACAACTGGTTTCGATTGAAGTCAATCCGCGGACGGCCGGCCGTCTCGGACTCAGGGAAGGCGATACCGCCGCACTGGATACCCCCAAAGGCAAGGCGGCGGTCAAGGTTCACCTGCAGGAAGGCATCCTTCCGGATGTCCTGGCCCTGCCACGGGGACTCGGCCGATGGGGTTTCCCCGAAGACTGGTACATCAACGGCAAAGGGGTCAATTTCAACGACCTGATCGGCCCGATTCCGGACCCGCAGTCCGGGCTCGACACGGCGTGGGGCATCCGGGCGCGGCTGACCCGGGCATGATGGAATGTCAAATGCATAAGATCTTTTGATTGGCGAGGTTTTCATGACACAAGCAAACGCGACAAAATACGGCATGGTGATCGATCTGGACAAATGCACCGGATGCGGGGCCTGCATGGTGGCATGCTATTCGGAAAACAACGTGCCGTTTAAAAATGACGAAAGCAACAAGCTCGACAGCATCAACTGGATCCGGGTATTCAAGGTGTCCAATCGGAAACCCTGGCCGGACGCCGAAGTCTGCTATCTGCCCATGCCCTGCATGCATTGCGGCGGCGTCGGCGACCACGGACATTCTCCGTGCGTGTCGGTCTGCCCGGCAACGGCCACCGATTACGACCACGGCACCGGCATCGTCAGCCAGATTTACACCCGGTGTTTCGGCTGCCGTTACTGCATGGCGGCCTGTCCCTATCATGCCCGGAAATTCAACTGGTGGGACCCGGTCTGGCCCGGCGATATGGAACAGTACCTGAGCCCGAACGTATCGCCCCGCATGCGGGGCGTGGTGGAAAAATGCTCGTTCTGTTTTCACCGTTACCAGCTGGCCCGTGACAGGGCCTATCATGAAGGCCGTCATCAAGAACCCCTGGGGGAAAACGAATACCAGCCGGCCTGCGTGGAAGCCTGCCCGGCCGGCGCCATGACTTTCGGTGACCTCAACAATCCGGGACATGCGGTTTACAAGCTCAAGAAAAGCCCGCATGCGTTCCGGCTCCTGGAAAGACTTCAGACCAATCCCAAGGTCTACTACCTTTCCAGCAGGGAATGGGTTCGACGCGCGGGCGACAATTACCTGACCCATGAGGAAACGGGCAGCATTAAGCGCGCAGCCGCAAATCATCATTAATCGCAATGTGTAAGGAGCACGTCCAATGAAGGCAACTGCAGCACCATTGATTCCACCGGGGGTGAAACGGTGCCCGACATGGCAATTCGTTCTGTGGATCGGCCTTGCCGCCGCTGTCCTGGCGTGGGGTGTTTACGCCATGATCCTGGTCTGGTGGAAGGGACTCAACCAGACCAACATGAACGACGCATACGGTTTCGCCCTCTGGATCTGGGCCGACCTGGCCGTCATCGCCCTTGGCGGCGGGGCTTTTTTCACCGGGTTTCTGACCTATATCATCGGGAAGGACAAACTCAAGGCCATTATTAATTTCGCGGTAATCATCGGGTTCATCTGCTACAGTTCGGCCCTGCTGATCCTTGCCATCGATATCGGGCAGCCGCTTCGGGGATGGTTCATCTTCTGGCATGCCAATGTCCATTCCATGCTCACGGAAGTGGCCTTCTGCCTTTCCTGCTATTTCGCGGTCCTGGCCATTGAATTCATTCCCCTGGTCCTTGAAAACCCGAAACTCAATGCCAAACCCTTTCTTCATCATCTTTCCCACAACATGCACGAGATCATGGCGGTCTTTGCCGCCACCGGCGTGTTTCTCTCGTTTTTCCATCAGGGATCCCTGGGCGGGGTGTCGGGTGTTCTTTTCGGGCGGCCTTTTTCGTTCAGGGAAGGAATTTTCATCTGGCCGTGGACCTTTTTTCTGTTTACCTGGTCGGCGGCGGCCTGCGGCCCCTGCTTTACGATCCTGGTGACTTGGATCACGGAAAAAATCACCCGCAAAAAACTGGTCAAACAGGACGTGATTCAACTCTTGGCCAAAATCGCCGGCTGGATGCTGTTGACTTATATCGTCGCCAAAACCGCTGATACCCTTTACTGGGCGCTGGTCACGGCCCCGAGTAAGGGGTTTGCGCTGATGGATTTTTATTCCAACAACCCCCTCTACGGCATCTGGATCCTGATTGCCGAGATCGTCGTCTGCGGATACCTTCCGGCCCTGATCCTGGTTTCAAAACGCGGGCGGGAGAATGCTTCCCTGCTGATGTTGGCCGTGGTGCTCGCGGTCATCGGCGTCAGCATCAACCGTTGGGTCATGGTGCTCCAGGTCATGGCCGCTCCGCTGCTTCCATTCAAAGAATGGATCATGTACACGCCAAGCTGGCAGGAAGTGGCCACCACCATCCTGCCCTTTGCCTACGGCATCATCTTAATCTCACTGGCATACCGGTATCTGCCGGTATTCCCGCATGAAAAGGAACTTAACCCGGCCGGCGGATCGGGCCGGTAGCGGGAAGGAGGCTGTTTTATGTTTCCGTTTGTTTTCGAATGGACATGGGGTATCGACCGCCTGGTCTTCATGGGCGGGCTCTGGTACGCGCTGTCGATCATCGGCATGGGCGTGGGATACTGTATCATTAAATCGGTCATCGACACCATGCAGGAAAAGGAAGGCGGCGACCACGGGCATCACTGATCCCGCCCGCCGGGGTTTCCGTAAACGGGTATAAACCAAGCAGCGTTGCCGCGCCTTCGGGTTCGGCGACGCTCTGTTTTTTTAGGGTGTATCATGGACGACATTGTCATAGCGGGAGGCCGGCCCCTGGCGGGCGAGGCCGTCATCAGCGGCGCCAAGAATGCGGCCCTGCCCATCCTGGCCGCCACCCTTCTGACCGGCGGATGCTTTCAATTCGACAACGTGCCGGTGCTGCGCGATATCGCCAGCATCCAGAACCTGCTGGCCCTCATGGGGGCCGATATCCGCCGGGAGGGGCATACGGTTTTCGTCGATACCGGCAACCTCTGCCAGTATGAAGCGCCTTATGAGGAAGTCCGGAAAATGCGGGCCTCCATCCTGGTGCTGGGGCCGCTGCTGGCCCGGATGAAGCGCGCCCGGGTATCCCTGCCGGGAGGGTGCGCCATCGGCGCGCGGCCCATTGACCTGCATCTGAAGGGACTGGCGGTGCTCGGCGCGGATATTTCGCTTGAACACGGCTATGTGGAAGCCTCGGCCGACCGGCTCAGGGGCGGAGAAATCTGTTTCGACATTCCCACGGTCACGGGAACGGAAAATCTCATGATGGCCGCCACCCTGGCCGACGGGGTCACGGTATTGCGCAACGCGGCCCGGGAACCGGAAATATCGGCTTTGGCCGACGTTCTCAATCGGATGGGCGCGGATATCGAGGGCGCCGGCGGCGCCATGATCACCATCCGCGGGGTGCGGGAGCTCAAACCTGTTTCAGCGGCCATTATTCCGGACCGGATCGAAGCCGGCACCTTTATGGTCGCCGCGGCCCTGACAGGAGGGGATATCCGCATCACCTGCTGCGAACCCTCCCACTCCAAAGCCCTCATGCACAAGCTCGAGCAGGCCGGCGCCAAAATCGAGGTGTCCGGCGCCAGCGTCCGGGTGCGGGGCGGTGAAGTCATCCTGAGCCAGGACGTCAAGACCATGCCTTATCCGGGATTCCCCACGGACATGCAGGCCCAGTTTATGGTGCTCATGTCCGTGGCCAGCGGATTTTCCGTGATTTCCGAATCCATTTTTGAAAACCGGTTCATCCATGTCAGCGAACTGAGACGCATGGGCGCGGACATCGCCATTTCCGGCAGCCACGCCATGATCAAGGGCGTGGCCGCACTTTCGGGCGCGCCGGTCATGGCCACGGATCTGCGGGCCTCGGCATGCCTGGTGCTGGCCGGTCTGGTGGCCCGGGGCGTCACCCGCATCAGCCGGATCTATCATCTGGACCGCGGATACGAAGCCCTGGAAAAAAAATTCGCCGCGCTCGGGGCCGATATCGCCCGGGTCCCGGCCGAGCGGGCCTGATACGATAGGTCTTGCCGCTCAACGTTAAATTTTTCGATCGAGAGTCTTTCGGGGTACCTCCGAAATCCGCGATCTCGCTCAAAATCAACGTTGCGCAACTTGATTCAAATGTGTAGGGAAAACATGCACACGCGGCCCGACGCCATTCCCGTTGCCGACAAACCGGCCTGGTACCGGCCGGTCATCCCCCTGCTGTTCTCTCTCATGCCCGGCATTCTGTCGGCCCGTTACGGCCCCCCGCTGACGGCTTGGCCGGTGGGACTGGCCGGTATCGCGGCCCTTTACGCGACATTTCATTTCTTTATCCGGAACAAACCTTCAAAAATCGCCCCCTTACTCCTCTACGCATGTCTCGGATACCTCCTGCTTTTTACCTGGACCGCCGAAAAACGGTTTCCAGACCACGTGTCTCAATATATCGACGACCGGCAATACCATATCTCCGGCGTCGTTATTGAAACGCCGGTCGCCTCGTGGTTTCGGCAAACCTGTATTCTTGACGATCTTCAAATTGCACCGGCCAAGCGTGATCCCTACCTGCCGGTTCGGGGAAGAATCCGGGTCAGCATCTACGGTGCGGAACCCATGGTGCAAGCCGGGGACCACATCACCCTTTTTGCCGGAATCCGCCCGTTTACCAACTTTAACAATCCCGGCGCCTTCGATTACAGGGAATACATGCGGTTCCGGCACATCTGGGGAACGGCCTACACCGACACCCATAAAATCAAAGTGGTATCCAGCCGGGACCGGGCCGGGCCGGAGAGACGGATGCAAGCGATCCGGGACGGCCTGTCCGGGCTCATCCAACAGGCGACGGACACCGACGCCAGGTCCGTTCTCATGGCCCTGCTCCTGGGCGAACGACGGCACATTCGGGACGAACTCCGCGAGGCGTTCAACCGGGCCGGCGTGAGTCACGTCCTGGCGATCTCCGGCCTGCATGTGGGCATCGTGGCATCAGCCGCGTTTTTTGCTTTCAAATGGCTCCTTTCTTTTGCGCCCCCGCTGCTATGGAGGGGCTGGGTCCGTAAAGGGGCCGCTCTGCTGGCCATAGTGCCGGTGATGTTTTACGGCATGCTGGCCGGCATGTCGCCCTCCACCCAGCGGGCGGTCATCATGATCTCCGTGTTTCTGCTGACCTTCCTGCTGGAAAAGGACCATGAAATCTTCAATACCCTCGCATTGGCCGGCTTGATCATTCTCATCATGGACCCGCCGGCCCTGTTTTCCATCTCGTTTCAGCTATCGTTTGCCGCTGTTGTCTCCATTCTTTACGGACTTGAAAAAACCCGGAAAAGCCTCCGGCGCATAACCTCCCGACTTCCCCGCCCGCTTAGACCGGCCATCGGTTTCATGTGGGTCACATGTCTTGCCATCCTCGGAACAGCGCCGGTGATCATGTATTACTTCAACCAATTGCCGGTTTTCGGGGTTTTGGCCAACCTGGCGCTGGTGCCCCTGATCGGGTTTATCAGCCTGCCCGTCGGGCTGTTCTCCATCCTGATATTAAATTTTTTCAACACCGATATCGCCGTGCTGGGGCTGCGCCTGAGCGCATGGTTCCTTGACGGGTCCATCGCGCTCATCAATCTGATTGCCCGTTGCCCGTTTTCGGCCTTTAAAACCGTGACCCCGTCCCTGCCGGAAATCCTCAGCTATTATATGTTTATATGGTGCCTGGTCAATATTCAAAGGGCTCCCGAACAGTCCGACATATCGACGCCCGTACCGACAGACGCACGCCTTTGTCAGCAGAAACCTCCATGGCATGAAACAATGATCTCCTGTGCCAGGCCCGTTTTTCCGGTCTTTTTTATGGCGGTCATGCTCGCGACGACGGATGCGGCCTACTGGATTCACAAACGATTTTTCGATGAATCCCTTCGGGTGACGATTCTGGATGTGGGACAGGGCAGCGCCGCCCTGCTGGAACTTCCCCGGGGCCCTTGCATCCTGATCGACGGCGGCGGGTTCTCGGACAACACGGTTTTCGACATGGGCCGATGGGTCCTGGCCCCGTATCTGTGGCGCAACAAGATCCGGACCGTGGACCAGGTCATCCTCTCCCATCCGCATACCGATCATGTCAACGGACTGGTCTATATTCTGGAAAACTTCCGGGTGGGCCGGGTGATTACCACCCAGGAGCCCGCCGATCATAATGAATATCTGGAATTTGCCGATCTGATCCGGGGAAAAAACATTCCGCATCCGGATTTCGAAAGCCTGCCGGAATCGTTTTCCATCAACGGCGTGATTTTTGATATCCTTTACCCGCCCGCCGGTTTCATGAGCCCTGAACTCGGCCGCCCCTGGCGGAACCCCAACAACAATTCCCTGGTTGTCAGGATCACCCATGGCGATAATGCCGTCCTGTTTCCCGGCGATATCACGGCCGACGCGGAAAATGAACTGCTTAGCATGCATCCGGACGGACTAGAGGCCGCCGTCCTGATCGCGCCGCATCACGGCAGTCGCACGTCAAGCACGCCTCCGTTTCTGGAAGCCGTTACCCCCCGGGCGGTGATCATTTCATCCGGCCGTCCGGCAACTTTCCCCGCACCCGAAGTCCTTCAAAATTATGAAACCCGCGACATCCCCGTTCTACGCACCGACACCCACGGGGCCGTGCGCATCATCAGCGACGGCCGGCGGCTGACCTGTAAACCCATGATCGGAAAACCATTGATATTATATTAAGATGAAATATAATAAAAAATCGCTTATTCCCTCAAGTTACAGGCGGACGGAAAAGAGATCATGACATCGCCATGATATGGCGGCCCGGTGAGAAAAGAAATGGATATCGGATCCTTCATACCGACTGTTTTTTTCACGCTGTTTTTCGTGGTGGACCCCCTGGGGCTGATACCGGTGTTTATCACCTGTCTGGCAGGATATGCCCCGGAACGGCGGCGAAACGTGATCATCAGGGCAACCGTAACCGCCATTGCCGTTTCGGTTTTCTTCATTCTTTTAGGCAAACCGCTTCTGCAATTTCTTTCCATCTCCCCAGGGACGTTCCTGGTGGCCGGCGGGATCCTTCTTTTTCTTGTTTCCATGGAAATGCTGATGGGGAAGACATCACGGCTCATGATGCGCGATATTCAAACAGGTGATGGCATCAATCCGGCGGAAGGCGACGTATCGGTATTTCCCCTGGCCATACCCATGCTCTCCGGACCCGGCAACATCGCGGCCCTGCTGATGTTCGCCTCCCAGTCCTGGGGGGATCCGCTTCGACTGGGCATCATCATCCTGCTGTCCATATCGGTCTTTATCATCGCCATGGCGGTAATGTTTTTTTCGGCCCGTATCGAGGCCCTGCTGGGAAGCACCGGCATATCCATCATCCAGCGGCTCATCGGACTTATCCTTTCCGCCATGTCGGTCCAGTTCATCGTGAACGGACTCATCACCATGAATGTCATACAATAACAGCTGATTTGAGCACCCGACCGTACCCCCCGCGTGACCTACATGGAAATCGACCCACGGCGATAGTCGGTTTTGCCGATCAAGGCATTGATCAGCACGGGCCGGCCTTCGCGGCTGTCCTGTTTGGCACGCAGGAGAATCTCGTCGACACCGTTGTCGCCGTCAATGAGATATCCCTTTGCATCCAGGGCCTCGGCGATTTCATGATACCGGTTATATCGAAGCACCGAGCCGACATCATCCCCCAGGATCACCGACTGATCCCGGGCGATCTGGGTCCAGCCCGCGTCGTTTCCGATCACGGTGATCACCGGTGTGTTATGGCGAACAAAGGTGTCCTGTTCGATCAGTCCATAACCTGATGCGCCGTCGCCGTAAAGCAGCCAGACATCGGCTTCCGGCCGGACCAGCTTGGCCCCCAGGGCAAATCCGGCCCCCACCCCCAGGGTGCCGTATACACCGGGGTCGAGCCATGAGAGCGGGGATCGCGGCCTGAGGATGTAGGACGCGGTGGCCACGAAATCGCCGCCATCGCCCACGAGGACGCTGTCGTCATCTAAGGCCGCGTCAATGGATCGGCACAGGGAAAGCGGGTTGGCGTATTTGGTGTCTGCGGCCGCGAACGCGGTGATTTTTTCCTCCCCCTGCTGTTCCCTGGCCCTCAGCCGGTCCAGCCATTCCGACAGGCGATTGGGCTCCAGCCGGACCTGACTGGTTAAGGCCAGCAGAAACGTGCCCGGGTCCGCCGCAACAGCCAGGTTCGGTTTCCGGTTTTTCTTCAGATCCGACGCGCTCCGGTTCACGGCGATGTAAAACGCTTTTTTGCCGATGCTTTTGCCATAGCCCAGCCGAAAATCGCACGGCATTCCGGCAATCAGCACCAGATCGGCTTCCTTGAGGGCCTTTGACCGGCCGTGTTTGAACTGCATGGGATGGTCGGCCCCCAGAAGGCCCCGGGCCATGCCGGTCAGATAAACCGGCATGTTGAAGTCGGCCAGTTTACGGGCAAGTTCCCCGACCCTGTCCACCCGGAGCAGGGCCTGGCTGCCGATAATCATCACCGGCTTTTGCGCGGCCCGGATCCGGGAAGCGGCCGCTGCCACGGCATCGATATCCAGGGCAAACGGAACAATGGATTCGGTTCGGGCCAGTTCAAGGCTTTTTGGCGAACAGGCGAACATTTTGTCCACATGACGCCGCAGATACCACTGAATCGCGCGTTCCCTCAGATTCCGGGGTTTTCCGATCTCTTTAGCATACCACTCCCGCACCAGGGCCGGATCATAGAGCAGGTCCACCGGACATTCGATAAATACCGGACCGGGCACCCCGGAGGCAGCCGCGTCAAAGGCTTCGGCCATCACCGGCGCGATATCGCAGTCCCGGCGGACCGCAGCCGACCATTTCACCAGGGTTTTAAACAATCCGATCTGGTCGATGTCCTGGAGCGCGCCCCTGCCTTTTAACGCCGTGGCCGGGGCCCCGCCGATGAGCACAAGCGGCGACTGGGCCATCTGGGCGTTTTTCACGGCGG
>Ga0351946_1096_pt1 | contig 10546 bp, 10 predicted proteins | sample BONcelT113001F15_FD_206832 | JGI IMG/M metagenome (GOLD analysis project Ga0351946, IMG submission 206832) | Enriched cells from coal bed in the Powder River Basin, Montana, United States - BONCAT cells T11 rep3 HSBNCT.T11.300.1.F15 ...
GCTGCCGAAATTATTGGCGGGGGCTTTAAAACCTTAACCGTTTCAGTAAATGCCAAACAACTAACCAAATATTTTCTGGGTCGGGTTTACGATTCAGCTTTCGTTGAAGAGCTTTCTCAAATTGAAGGTATTGACGTTTGTGCCGAGCTGGGCGAGTTTCACACCTTTGTTTACGATGGACCCAATTTCCAGTATCCGGTTCAATTCGAAAAAGGTTCGGTAAATTTCCGCGATAATCATTGGTTTCAGGAAATCAATTAATGCATGGTGTGGTCAACCACGTAGGGTTGACCACTACACATGGTTGACCGTTTTAAATATTCCAAATTATTCCAAATGAAAAAATCACATATTATCCTGATTGTCTTGCTTGTCTGTCAGTTTACCGCTTCAGCGCAGGAAGCCAAACGCATTGTTTCGCTGGTTCCGTGGATCACCAAAAGCCTTTATCTGATGGGCGAGCAGAACCGCTTGGTTGGTTGTACCAGCTATTGTCCGGTGGTGGCTACTGATGAGATTCCGGTAGTGGCCACAGCCGTTACAGTGAACCTGGAAAAAACACTGATGCTTAAACCTGACCTGGTTTTTGCTTCGTCGCTTATTAAACCTGAAACCATTGACAACCTGAAAAAACTGGGAATTAAAGTTGAATATCTGCCATATCCGAAATCGTTTGATGAAATTTGCACCGATTTTATCCGGATTGGCGAATTGGTTGGACAAGTAGTTAAAGCAAAAACCATAGTTGCTCAGCAAAAAGAGCGACTGGCTAAACTGAAAGCCGGAATTCCGCTTGGGAAACACCCGAAAATATTCATTCAAATCGGTGCCAAACCACTGTTTTGCGCTGTTCCGAATACTTTCATGGACGATTTTGTCAGCTTTTCAGGAGGAACCAACATTGCCTCGGAACTTAAAAACGGCAGCATTACCCGCGAATATGTGCTGAAACAAAATCCGGATGTTATTTTTATTGTGACCATGGGTATTGTGGGCGAAGAAGAGCGCGATACCTGGCTGAAATATCCTTCACTATCGGCAAGCAAAAGTAAGCATATTTACATCCTCGACTCGGACAAAACCTGCAGCCCAACCCCTGTTTTATTTGTGGATGCCTTGGAGGAGATGCTCCGCTTAACCTACAAGTAAACCAGGAACTATTATGATTTCAGGTCACGGTGACGACAGCCATCAATATTCGCAAACGATTCTGGCAGACTTTAGCTCGAATGTCTGGTTTGGCGGAACATCGCCTGAACTGATCAATCATTTGCAAAAAAACCTGCACCTTGCCGGAAATTATCCCGAGCCGGATGCTGCTGATTTATGTCGGAAAATGGCAGGTTCACACGATGTAAATCCGAATCAGGTTTTAGCTTTTAACGGATCGGTCGAAGCATTTTATACCATTGCTTTGGCTTTTCGCGAATCGGTTTCGTCCATTCTTTATCCCGCTTTTTCCGAATACGAAGATGCCTGCCGGATGCACAATCACCAACTTCAGTTTTTCAGAAAAGACGAATGGGGAAACGTATTAAAATCGGGAACAGACCTGTTTTGGATCGGTAATCCGAACAATCCTGACGGGCATGTCTTCAGCTTTCAGAAAATAGAACAATGGCTTAAAAAAGATCCAAAAACCGTATTTGCAATTGACGAAGCTTATGCTGCATTTATCCCGGAATTTCAGTCGGCGATCCCGCTGACCAAAACATACCCAAACCTGATCGTAATCCGTTCGCTAACCAAATGTTGCGCAATTCCCGGATTGCGGTTGGGTTATGTGGTAGCTTCGGAAAAACTGGTCCAACGGCTCCGGCAATTTCAGCAGCCCTGGTCGGTAAACGCATTTGCGCAGGAAGCCGGAAAATTCATATTCGATCATCCTCATCAGTTTTTGCCTGATACGTCGCAAATCTGTAAGCTTTCGTGTGATTTTCAAAAGGCGGTAAGTAAGTTTTTGATATTCAGGGTAATTTCATCGAAAGCTCCGTTTTTCCTGATTGAGATGCAATCAGGAACAGCCAAAGAACTCAAAGAATTCCTGGTTCGTGAATACGGCATTCTGATACGCGATGCATCCAATTTCAGGGGATTAAACGAGCGCTATTTTCGGGTTTGTACGCGAGATGAAAAAGACAATCAATTGCTGATAACTGGTTTGCTTGAGTGGAATTTAAATAGCTTGAGATGACTCCCGAATTACTAATTATAATCCCGCTACTGATCGGCTTTTTGCTCGACACTATTTTAGGCGATCCGCTTTGGTTGCCCCATCCCATCCGATTTTTTGGCAATTCCATATCCTTTTTCACCGGAAAACTTAATTCAGAAAAGTACCGAAAAGCAAAAGGAATGCTGATGGCCGTTTTTTTGATTTTATCAACTTATCTGGTTATTTGGTTTTTGCTTGAATGGGCCAGGAACATCGAAATTTTTTTTGTCTTTCTGGCAAGTATTGGGGTATTTTACGGCCTGGCCAACCGAAGCCTGATTTCGGAAGCGCACAAAGTGATTTCAGTACTTGAAAAACAAGGTTTGGAAGCAGGGCGCAAACAATTGAGCTCCATTGTAGGCCGCGAAACCCATAACCTGAACGAACAGCAAATACGCACCGCGGTACTCGAAACCCTGGCCGAAAACCTCAGCGACGGGGTGATTGCTCCACTGTTTTTCTATGCGGTGGGCGGTGTCCCGGCCATGATGGCCTACAAAATGGCCAACACCCTCGATTCGATGGTCGGATATAAAAGCGAACAGTTCAGGCAATTCGGCTGGTTCGCTGCCCGCTTCGACGACGTGTTGAATTTCATTCCGGCTCGAATTACCGCTATACTAATGGTTCTCCTCAGTTTTAGCTGGCGCGGGCTGGTATATATTTTCCGCTACGGACACCAACACAGCAGTCCCAACGCCGGTTATCCTGAAGCAGCGCTGGCCGGAATCCTGAATTGCCAATTTGGTGGACCAAATGTTTACCACGGCATTTTAGTTGAAAAACCCTGTATCGGAAAAACACCCCGGTTAATTACCCACACCGATTTTTATAAAACCTGCATTTTAAACTTTTTTACTTGTGTGGTTATGGTTGGATTGATCTGCTTCTTGTTAAGCTAAAAATAGCAAGGCAAACTCATTCACAATTAACACCACAGAAATCGCAGATTTTCACAGATTTAATTCCTTTCCACCTTCTTAATATGCAATGATTTATGCAGCAATTGCATATTATTTCAGTCAAAAATTGTTTTTAATCTGTGGTTATCTGCGTAATCTGTGGTAAATAATCTATACTTTTGCCTCCGGAAATGGTTCCAACGTTGGTTTGCGCCAACACGGACTAATAGGGAATCCGGTGAAATACCGGAGCTGTACCCGCAGCTGTAAGCCTTAAATATAAACTTTTTGAAACTCCTGCCACTGTCCCGAGTACTCGGGATGGGAAGGCCTCAAAAAGAAGGCGAGCCAGAAGACCTGCCAATTCCATATCGTTAATCATAGCTTTCGGGATAAAAGCAATGGGGTGATCGTTTTCATCTAATTTATCCATTTGTTCCTTTTTTTGTCAGCCCGGGATGTTTATCGGGGAACATGTTGAAAGTTTATGGTCGACATTTTTTAATGTTTAACCATAAAAAAAGTGTTATGAATTTTAAACAGATTGCCAGTCTGAGCCTGGGATTGCTGTGTGCGCTTGGCGCCGCAGCCGACCTGCTTGACTCAACTAGAGTGTATCCGATTGAAGAAGTCACCGTTCAGGTTTCGCGGATGGAACAAAAACTGAAAAACCTTCCGCAGAAAGTCGAAATTATTTCCTCAAGTCTGATCAAATCATTACCGGCCGAAAACCTGGCCGAAGTCCTCAAACGTACCACGAACCTCGATATTATTCAATATCCCGGATTGTCGGCCACCATTGGGATGCGTGGTTTTTCACCAAGCGCCCATTCACGCAGTTATACTTTGCTCCTGATCAACGGAAAGCCTGCCGGAACCAACAATCTGGCCACCATTAACCTCGACAATGTGGAGCAGATCGAAATCGTAAAAGGTTCGTATTCGGTGCTCTACGGATCGGATGCCATGGGCGGCGTGGTAAACATCATCACCAAACGCGGCAGCGCTGTGCCTGAAGGCCATCTTTCGGTAGAGTCCGGAAGTTTTGGCTACCGGAAACTTTCAGGAAATTTCACCGGAAATTATGGAGAGAAACTGACTTATGGTTTGGGATACAGCCGTCAGGAACTAACCAAAGATTACCGCATTGGCCAGAAAAATCTGCTGAAAATTTCGGATGTTGACAAGTTGATGCTCGACAAAGCATCATACGGAGATGCGATGGACAATTCGCAGTACGAGCTGAACTCGGCCAATGCATTCGTGAATTACGCCATTAGCAAACAATGGAAAATGAATGTTGATGGCGCTTATACTTTTGCCTACGATGTGGAAACCGCCGGGAATTACTGGGGAACCTACGGACAAAGCAAAAAAGATGTGAACCGCCTTAACCTGTATGTAACACTGGAGCAAAACAACGAACGGAATCATTTCAGATTCAGTCCGTACTATACCAACGACCAAAATCCGAACTACTCTGACAATACCGACAAGGGTTTTATCAGCTTTAAAAGTACGGTCAAAGAGTATGGCTATCAGCTTCAGGACAATTACAAACTGGGCAAACTGAATGTGCTTTTGGGAACCGACCTGAAAGTTTACGACTACCAGTCGAATCGTTTTTCTGCCATCGGAACGCCAGCCGACCCATACAAACCCAACAACAAATTCACCAATGTGGCTGCATTTTCGCAGGTTGCTTATTCAGTTAAGAACCTGGATGTGAATGCCGGCGTGCGCTTCGACCGGTTTACCTATCACATTGACGCCAACGACGGGTTAAAAGCTCCTGAAGCCGATGCCAATTACAACACACTGAATCCTTCGGTGGGTGCTCAATACCAATTCCTGAAAAATTTCAAAGCCCACGCATCCTTCGGAACAGCTTTCTCTGTCCCCGATGCGTTTAAAGTGGCCGGAAAATATACCGTTTTCGGGAAATCATACATTGGAAATCCGGATCTCGATCCTGAAAAATCACGTACAACCGACTTTGGTCTGGGTTATTCTTCTGCAAAAAACAGCCTGAGGTTCGATGTGTCGTACTTCCGGACTTTGCACGACCACAAGATTGTGGAAGAGAAACTGACTTCAGGCGAATATACTTACACCAACGCCAACGAATCGAAGATGGAAGGAATTGAGCTGATGTCGTCGTACAATTTCGGGAAATTATTTACTCAATCGTTTGATTTGGAAGCTTATGCAAATTTTACATGGATTTTAAGAAACGAATTCACTCAGTTGGCAGGTACCGAAATGCTGACCCGCGACATGCAATATGTGAGAAATGCCAACGGAAATTTTGGGTTGCGGTATCAGCAAAATAAAATCAATATGCGCCTGAATAGTCGTTTCATTGGTTCGCGCCTCGAAAGAGATTCGTTTAGCGCTTTACGTCCGGGAATTGTAGCCGCCAATTATTACTCCGAAGGCGGGTACAAAGCTGCCGATAAAATCCTGCAACATCCTGAATATCTGATTTTCGATTATTCCATCGGATATGCGTTCACCGAAAAGGTAAACTTTGGCATTACTGTTTCGAATCTTCTGGATGAAAACTATTCGGAAAAAGACGGGTATAACATGCCGGGAAGAAGCATTGTTGCAAAATTTGCATACACATTTTAAGTAAATCCCTTAGTGAGCGGGTGACTTCTAAGCCACCCGCTCACTAAACAAACAATGAAATATGGCTCGAATTACATTCATCACAGGAGGCGCCCGTTCGGGGAAAAGCAGTTTTGCCCAGCAAATGGCCGAATCGGCAAGCCCGAATCCGGTTTACCTGGCAACAGCCAGGGTGTGGGACGAGGATTTTCGCCTTCGCATCGAACAACACCGGAACGATCGCGGTCCGCATTGGATCAACATTGAGCAGGAGAAAGAAATTTCGGCCTGCGAAGTGGATGGGCAGACCGTTTTACTCGACTGCATCACCCTGTGGCTGACGAATATCTTTTTCGATAATCAGTTCGGCATGGATCGCTCGCTCGAAGAGGCCAAAGCGGAATGGAGCAGCTTTGTACAGAAGGAAATGAACCTGATTGTGGTGAGCAATGAACTGGGAATGGGCGTTCATCCGGCAGAAGAATCGGCACGCAAATTTGCCGACCTGCAAGGCTGGATGAATCAGCACATCGCCCAACAGGCTAGCGAAGTTTTTTTGATGATCTCCGGAATCCCTGTGAAAATAAAGGACATTGTGTAGGTTGGCCCTAAGTGGCCAACCTAATTCAGTTTTCAACCACAGATTACGCAGATCCACACAGATAAACCCCGGGGAGACAACCCGCGTAGCGGTTGTTGGTTATAATTCTCCGGATTTCAATCCGGAGAATAAAAGAAACAATAACGTTCCCGTCCGTGAGATTATGCTTGAAAAAGCGAGAATCATCTTTCGGACGGAACCGTGAAATTTGGATTAGTCAGGGTTTCACTTTAAGTGAAGCCCTCTATGTTGTAATCCAAATTTTTCCAGAGTTTTTTTACATCTTTTTATATTTCAATGTACCTTTATAAACGTAAAGCCTAAGAGGAAACAGGCTCTGCTGGGGAGCAACCTGCTAGCAATAAGCTTTATGGATGGACTGCATCAGGGAAGGGCTTTAAATGCCCTTCTTTTTTATACAGATGCAGGAATCCCATGATGGCTTGGAAAACCCAATCCAAATTACATTGCGAATAAATTCCTATAAAAACAGCCTTCTATCAACAGACCCAATATAAAATCGGGCTGCATTGTCCTGCTTCAATTTTTATAGATAGTGGGCTGCAGCCTTGACTTAGCAACTTCTGTTTTAGTATTGCAGGCTTCACTTAGCAGTCCCACTCCTGAAAAGGTTCTTATAGTGAATATTCTATTTAACCACACACAATGTATAGGGTTGCTTGTTTTTTAAAACAAAGCTTATCCGGTCCAGTAACTTCTTTGCAATCCTAATTATAGCCTTATTGGGTTCCATCCTTCTGCAATAGTCATGGAAGGCTTTCATCAATGCCGGATCATGTCCTACCGCTTTCCATGCGCTTTCAATAATGGCGCTTCTTAAAATGCTGTGCCCCCTTGGACTGATGTCCCCTACCTTATCTTCTTCTCCACTGGAATTTGTTGATGGGATTATTCCTACAAAGCTATGAAATTGGTCATTGTTGCTGAACCGGCTGATGCTTTCAATTTCAGTCAACATGGTCATCGCAGTTATTGCGCCAATGCCAGGAACGCTGCGTATTAGCTTTTCCTGTTCCACATACGCTTCAGTTTGAGATAATTTTCTGATACTTCTGGTAACAGTCAATATGGTGGCACGCAATTTTTTACACTCAGAGATTAGAACAGACAAGGTCTGCTTAGCGGTATCCTCTTTCATTTCTATTGATTCAAGCCAATCAAGAAAACGTTTCGACCAATGAGTTTTTGTATTCTCAAAGGGACTGGGAAGTTTGATGCCATGAAAATATAAAAATGACTTGATCCTGTTTTTTGTCCTTGTAGAGTCTCTTACCAACAAACTTCTGGTACGTACCAGAGATCTGTCTTCGATTGTCTTGGAAGAGGGGACATAAATAGGAACAAGGTCGCCATTTCTCAATGCCTTGGCTATTTTTTGGCTATCCCGCTTGTCATTCTTCTGTACTTTCTCTTTGTTGGTTGTCGGAATATCAGCAGGATTTACCACAATAGAATGAATGCCCAGGCTTAACAATCTATTATGAATCCAGTAGCCACAGAACCCAGCTTCATAAGCTGAGAGGTATGTTCCACCCGGGAAATTCCTTCGCAAATACTGATGAAGGATATCTGAATCAGGTGGTTGGGAGAACGTCTTATGGGTAAGTTCATCTGTCATAATTGTCACCTTCCAGCTTCTTAAGTGTACGTCAAGGCCAACATAAATATTTTGGCCACTAAAATCTAATGTCTTACTTTGTGTTTGCATAAGTTTTGGAGTTTTATTGTTTTTATCTTCAACTCTAAACTAATAAATTCTCTGGAACTTATGTATTTACAAACATAGGGCCTTGACTATAACCCACAACTTTGACAACAATTACAACAACGACAACATTTTATACAACAACCTATGACACTCGAAGAACAACTCAAACACAAAATTGATTTCAAGACCAAACCGCTGGGAGCGCTTGGTTTACTCGAAGATCTTGCCTTGCAGATTGGGCAGATCCAGAACACTTTAACTCCTGAACTGAAGAACCCAACCTTGTTGGTTTTTGCTGCTGACCACGGTCTGACAGCCGAAGGTATCAGCCCATTCCCAAAAGAAGTAACCTGGCAAATGGTGATGAATTTCGTCGCGGGCGGCGCTGCTATCAATGTTTTTTGCCGCCAAAACGGAATCAACCTGAAAGTGGTGGATGCCGGTGTTGACTTCGATTTTCCTGAAGGTATTCCTGTTATCAACGCCAAAATAGCCCGCGGAACCCGTAACATGCGTCACGAACCCGCCATGACCGCCATGGAATGTGCAGCCGCCATTCAAAAAGGCCGCGAACTGGTGAAACTGGAAGTTGCCGGAGGCTGCAATATCATCGGTTTTGGAGAAATGGGCATCGGCAATACTTCAGCATCGTCGTTGCTGATGCACCGATTCCTGGATATTCCGATTGAAGAATGTACAGGTTCAGGAACAGGAATGCGGGGAGAACAGCTCACCCATAAAATGCAGATTCTGAAAGAAGTTTCGGAGAAATACGATCCAAAAACTCCTGAAGAAACACTGGCGGCCTTTGGCGGCCTCGAAATTGGCATGATGGTGGGCGCTATGCTCGAAGCCCGCGACCAGCAAATGATTCTGCTGATCGATGGGTTCATTGCAACAGCCGCTGCATTAACGGCTATCAGGATTAATCCTGAAGTTCGCGAAAACTGCGTGTTTTGCCATTCGTCTGACGAGCAAGGCCACAAACTGATGCTCCAACATTTGAATGCCCGGCCAATGCTTCAACTAAATTTACGGTTGGGTGAAGGAACCGGCGCTGCTTTGGCTTTCCCTTTGGTGCAGGCTGCTGTCAATTTTCTGAACGAAATGGCCAGTTTTGAAGATGCCGGAGTAGCAAACAAAGAATAACATCATGCGAAAACAACTACACATTTTCCTGAATGCCTTCATGTTTTACACGCGCATTCCGGTGCCTAAAAACCTGCCGTATTCCGACGAAATCCTGAACCGCTCAACGCGCTACTTCCCATTTATCGGCTGGATTGTCGGAGGAATTGGCGCTGCTGTATTTTATGGCTTGCAGTTTGTCTTTCCGGCTGAACTGGCTGTTCTGCTGAGTATGCTGGCTACGATTTTTGTTACAGGCGCTTTCCACGAAGACGGCTTTGCCGATTTTTGCGACGGCTTTGGAGGTGGTTACACCCGCGAACGCATCCTCACCATCATGAAAGACAGCCGCATCGGGACTTACGGAAGCATCGGCCTGATTGGAATGCTGGCTACTAAATATATAAGTTTGAACTCACTCGATGTTGCAGGTATTGCGGTTGTTCTATTTATCGGGCATTCGCTGAGCCGCCTGATGCCAATCCTGATCATTTATACTTCGGAATATTCACGCGAAGATGCCACCAGCAAAACAAAACCCATAGGTAAAAAAGGGAAAGGTCTCGACTTTGGGTTAGCCAGCATTTTTGGCATTTTGCCCTTGATTATCATTCCGGGAGAGTTTGCATTTTCTATTATTCTGGTGCTTTTGCTCACCACTTTTGTTTTTCGGAGCTATATAATCCGGAAATTAGGAGGTTACACCGGCGACTGCCTGGGCGCTTTGCAGCAAATTGTGGAGGTGGAATTTTACCTTGGGTTCGTCATTTTTCAAACACTTTCACTATGAAACTTACTTTAGTCCGACATACTTCGGTGGATGTTCCGAAAGGCTTATGTTACGGAATTACGGATGTTCCGTTGGCTGAAACTTTCAGGAATGAAATGGAACAAATCAGGAAAAAACTGGGAATGGGAACATTTGATGCCGTTTTTTCGAGTCCGTTAAGTCGCTGCACAAAATTAGCTACCGGGATTGTTCCTGAAAGCGATTTCCGGATTGATCATCGTTTAACCGAACTCAATTTTGGCAATTGGGAAATGCTCCAATGGGAATCATTTTATGAATCAGATGAAGGAAAAATATGGTATTCCGATTACGTCAATAACCGCTGCCCAAACGGTGAATCGTTCGCTGACCTGCTCGGGAGGACAGATTTTTTTCTGGCCGATTTGCAGAAAACGAATTTCAAACGGGTGTTGGTGGTCACACATGCCGGAGTTATCCGCGCATTGATGTGCCTGATTCAGCATAAAACACCTCAAGAAGCATTTCAAACTCCGTTGGAATATGGGCAAATCGTCAACTTTAACTTTGAAAAATGAGATCAAATCTTCGTCCCATCATGTTTGTCGGA
>Ga0351946_1097_pt1 | contig 10519 bp, 6 predicted proteins | sample BONcelT113001F15_FD_206832 | JGI IMG/M metagenome (GOLD analysis project Ga0351946, IMG submission 206832) | Enriched cells from coal bed in the Powder River Basin, Montana, United States - BONCAT cells T11 rep3 HSBNCT.T11.300.1.F15 ...
GAAATTCCCCTCACAAAAATGGGCCTCCCTATTTTACCGGTTTTCACCAACTTATTTACTTCATTGAATGCAGGGTGAAAAAGACCATTGTGCGCGACAAACAAAGTTTCCTTACTATTATTGGCGATTTTCTCTATTTGCAGGGCCTGTTCCAAATCTACAGCAATTGGCTTTTCAAGGAAAACGGAAATTCCCCGGTTCATGGCAAATTCCACTGCTTCAAGGTGCAAATGATGTGGAAGCAAAATATAGACTGCATCGGGTTTTTCTTTTTCGATCATTTCTTTATAAGATAAATAGCCGTTCACATTCCATTCTTTCGTTTTATTTTGAACAGCATTTTCCCTGATATCACTCACTGCAATTAACTCGGCCCTGTGATTCTCCAATTTAATGGCATCAAAATGTAAATCGGCCACTCTCCCTACTCCAATAAAAGCAATCCTTTTCTTTGTATTCATAATTTTAAATCTTGTCTGATTCGCATAATTTCGTTTACTAAATAATCAGCGAGCACTTCCAGATAGTAATTACCATTTGAAGAACTGCCATGCCGTTGGTCCCCCAAAACGCCATTTTCAGAAACACTTTTCATCCCATGAAGCATCATAGATCCTACAATTTCATCAAAAGGCTTTTGATTGCCTTTTTGTGCCTGCTTCATTTTCACGAGTTTTGGGTTGGACGACAGCACCATCGAGGTTTCAATCTCTCCGGCATGGGACCCTGCAATTTCATTAGGGATCCCAAGGTTGTCGGCCATACAGGCCCATGTTTTTGAAATATAATCATCCAGGTTTTTAAGCCCGGTTATATAAGCCCCTTCCCACTTATTTTCAATTTTCTCAAGGGTTTTAACCAATGTGGGAGTGTTTTCAGCATGGCTTATCCAGAAATAAATAAGCTTAAAACCAGAAATAACAAGACTGTCAGCAATATCATGAATAAGCGAACCGAGTGTTTCCTCAGCGATGGAGATAGTACCAGGAAATCCCAGGTGTTGAGGGGAATAGCCAAACGGTACAGTGGGGCCTACCAGGGTATTCCCTAACTTCTTCGCAGCTCTCAGGCATGTTTCCCTTCCATGTTCGGCATCAGTTATCAAGGGCAGTGCGGGCCCATGTTGTTCAATGGATCCCAATATGACCAAAACAGTAGTATAGCCCTGACTTATATAGTTTTCAATTTCATAAGTACTTAATGCTTCCAGTACTAAATGCTTTGGTCCCGAATCTTGCTTATGATGTTTTTCCATGATCCAATGGTCTATTAAATTGTTCTTATCATTTACGGTCTTGATTTTCGACACGCGCTAAAACCGCAAGTATGTAAAAAGCATTATGAGGCTCCCAAGGTTCTGAAGTATGATAAGATACCGTTCTGGGTGGATTGTACAAATCGTAATAAGGTTGGTCTTTCTCCGAATTTTTTCTGCAGAAACCGTTCGGGATCGCGCCTGGAACTGATCCCCTGATCTCGTTGGCGCCCCACCGGTGTAAGTAAAATGGAGAATTAAACTTCCCTTTTCCTTCCATCATGCACAATCCATAGGGGTTCACCCCCAGGATCCAGTCAACCTGACGATCTGCCAAAAGCGTTGCTTTCGCTTCCCTGAGCAAGGGTGCTGCAAGGTAAAGAGCCCAGGCATTGGACAAATATTGACTGTTCTGCCCAACATACCAATAATCTTTTATATCAGGGTTGAAAAAGACACCTTCAGCCCAAGGAATAATGTTAAAAGGATTATTCGTAAGTTGTATGATCCTTTTCATCCACAAACGAAGTGCATTTTTCGCGTTTTCAGATGTCTTGGTGCCTGGGTGCGCTCGAACATAGAGTGCCAGGGAGGCGGGAGGCACCCCCTGAAGCACAGTGCGTGAATAAATATCAGATGGCCATAGTCCATCTGCTTTCTGCTCGCGAACCAATAATTCAACACAGGTCTGAGCGTTATCAAAGTATTTGTCCTCCCCTGTCAAGGCTTCAAGCTCCAAATCAGCGAGGAGCAGATCGGCAGTGCGGCGAACCAACCTGCCTTCAATATCCTCCCCATGATCGGCGACCCCCCCCGAAGTCTTGACCCATACATCTTCCGGGTAGCTGCTTGCAGATTTGACGGCTCCCTCCCACAAGTCTTCAGCTGCCTCCCGGTACTCCGGCCGACCTGTCGCATGTGCTGCTGCGGCCAGGGCTGCGGCAGTCATAGCGCTCGGGCCTTCTCCGCGAAAAGGCCTGTCGTCAGCCGTTCCAACCTGATTGTCGGTCTCTTTATCCGGAATACCCCAGTAATCATAGCTATTCCATACCTCCTGAAAGATGATACCCTTACCGGGCTGCCACATTTTGTAGAGCCACTCTGCACCCCAAAGGCCCTCGTCCAATATTTCTTTCCTGGATTTTTTTACCATCCCGTGTTTCGAGACACCTCTGGCTACCGTTAGCAGCGCGTATACTGTACGGCACGAGATGGTTGCATATTTATTAAAATCACCTGCATCGTGCCATCCTCCAATAGCATTACGGTAACCGCCCCCAGATGTATCCGGGATTTTGGCATCGTCCATATGGCATGCCGCATGAAGACCGGGAACTTCATAACCGCAACGTTGAAACCAGAAAAAATGTGCCGCTGGGACAATCGTCTCCGAAAATATCAAATTTTGTCCGATATTGAAATAAAGGGAATTATACGTTTCATTCCCCACCTTAATCCTGACTTGATATTCCCCCTTCATATTAAACCGGCTGAAGTCTCCATACCAACAGTGTGCACCCCAATCACCTGAATCGCCCCCGTTTATCCTGCCTTGAGAAACAAGATTGCCGGAGAAAACAATTTTCCCTGATTTGTTTGTCAATTGAAAATTCTGACCCGGTTCAACATTCAGGGTATCCCGCAATTGTACCACGGTTATCTTCTCCCCATTCACCTCATAACCAACCTGGTTGACAAGGACAGATACAGGCCTTCTCTCCGGATGATCCGCATCCTCTGTCCCATGTGAATAGGCGGGGAAATAAAATAGACCGCCAATTATACCCATAATCAAAGCAAAAATCAATTTCAATGTTTTTCTGTGATTGTCTTTCATTTCTTGAAAAATTATTTTAGTTCAAAATATACATTAAATGGTTTTTTAGTTTTAAATAATATGATCACTTATTCGCTTTCAGAAGATTTCAATATTTGAGACCACAGGACATGCCCTTGAATCTTCTATATTGACCCTCAATTTTTGAGTGGAAACCTGCTGCTCCAGTCTGACAATTCGTTTGTAGCCGATAGTTGTGCCACGGACAACTTCCTGCCATGAGTTGTCCTTCCACGCTTCTATATTGAACCTGCGCACCCTCTGTCCAAGTCGGATATATTCCTGTAATACTATATATTTAACAATCTGAGGATTACCTAAATCAAACTCAATTCTCCCTTTCAATACCCCGTCATCTGTTGCCCAATAGGTTTCTTTATTGCCGTCGTTCAGGTTCGATGCGGCAAACTGTCTGGATTTACCCCGATAGGAATCAGCCTTAACTTTACTGTTCAATGCGAGGTTGTACGCAAATGCATCATCGATTAGTTTTTTCCACCCTTGTAGTGATTTTATGTCGTTTTCATGAACAAGCCCGCGACGGTCGGGCGGGATGTTGAGTATTAGGTTTGCCCCCCTGCCAACCGAGTTTAGGTAGATTTCGAAAAGCTGCGCTGGCGTTTTTATCTGGCTGTCTTCAGAGGCATGGTAAAACCACCCTGGCCGGATTGAAACGTCCACCTCTGCCGGCATCCATTCCTTCCCGTATTCAATCCCATTATGCCTGTATTCATGTAACTTAGCATTGCTTAATGTTCCGTAATATATAGAATCTCTGTTGATCATGCACCAGTTCGGGTCGCCAACATATCCATGTTCGTTGCCACACCACCTGATATCTGGTCCGAAATCGCTGAAAAATACAATATTGGGTTCCATTCCCCTGACCAGATCGATGGTGGTGGACCAATCATAGTATTCCGGTATTTTTATATTACGCTTCTCCTTTGCACCACCGTAATAACCGTCACCACCGTTGGCCAGGTCAAACCACATCTCGAATACAGGTCCGTAACTGTTGAATAGCTCCTTCAGTTGCTTCCGGTAGTATTTCACGTACGACGGGCTGCCGTAATCTGCCCGGTTACGATCCCACGGGGAAAGGTAAATGCCGAATTTTAGACCATACTTTTTGCACGACTCACTGACGTCTTTCACCACATCGCCTTTGCCATTTTTCCACTTGCTATTTTTTACTGAATGGTCGGTATACTCACTGGGCCACAGGCAGAACCCGTCGTGATGTTTGCAGGTCAGCATTACACCCTTAAAACCTGCCTCTTTAAAACATTGCACCCATTGGTTTGTATTCATCCCAGACGGGTTAAAGACTTCGGGGTTTTCATCCCCATAGCCCCATTCCTTGCCCGTAAATGTATTGGTCGTAAAATGCACAAAGGCATATTGTTCCATGCCGTGCCAGACTAACTGTTGCTCACTGGGCACTGGCAACAGGGCCGGTGGTGGAGACACCTGTTTAATGCATGAGATACTTAAAAAGAACAGTAAAACGAATAATGATTTTAATTTCTTCATCCTTTTCGATTAAAATTTCTTCAATTAATGGTTATTTCTAAGATTACAGCAATTAATCTAAGTCCCTGTGTTTGTAATATGTGCTTTGATAAAGTAGCATATATTCAATTAGTGTTATTTTGGATTTTGCGAATAACCAATAAAGATCAGAGACCTATGCTAACACAAAAGACGGGATTTGACAGTTTAAATTTCTCTTAAAAACTTGATTTTAGATTTTTATCTCAAAGCGCTACCGTTTTCAACGGAATTCACCTCATGCTGGAATAGTCGCCCATATTTGCAGGACTTTTTAGGGGTAAACCCCCGATCTGGAATATCATAGGACGAAGTAAAATGTAGTCCTATGATAACTCGTAAAACTCATATTCATAGAAATTTACCCGAAATTCAACTCTGAAATAAAATTTGAATGGTCTCTAGTTTATTAAGTAATCATAATAGCTTAATCTAAATAAAAGGGCAGTCGTTACCACCCCTTTACTTAATTATCCTCTTAGATATAAAGATTACCAACCAGGGTTTTGCTCCAAATTAGGATTTAATAAAATCTCTTTTGTTGGTAAGGGCCTTAAATAATGCTTGGCAGGGTCAAAAGTTCTTGTTGAGCCTTTTTCACAAATAATGAACCCGTTCACATCTGTAGCATTTTGCCAACTGGCACCAGCGTAAGGATTTTTATTAGACCCATTTATAATCACCGGATCAGTCCAGTTCGAACCTTTGATTTTAACTCCTTTTATGTCCTGTGGTAACTCTGATTCTGCGATCTTCCATCTCCTCAAATCATCATACCTGAAACCTTCTAAGGCCAGTTCAACTGTCCTCTCCCTTCGTATTTCCTGTTTCATATCCAAACCGTTGGCTGCGACAAAAACATTGGTCAATAGGGGCATATTGACCCTTTGCCGAACGATGTTGATGGATTTTCCCAGATCGGCATCACTAATGGTACCATTTCTTTCAATAGTGGCTTCTGCATAAACCAATAGCACTTCAGCATACCTTATGAGATGGCAATCAACACTGCTGCTATTGCCGTTTGCTTGTAAACCATTACTAATGACATCTTCAGAAAAAAACTTATAAATTATATAACCCGTATTTGGATTACGTTGCGGGTAAAAAGGCCAACTCTCTACAGGGGCTGCACCCATTATTGGCTGAGTAATTGCTGTACCAGGAACTAATATTGTCATCGTCATACGGGGATCTCGGTTCTGGAATTCTGAAATTGTAGTATTGTAATCTTGAAAAAATGAAGACTGTGCGATTGGTAGCCCATCCTTGGCTAAATACATATCAGCCAATTTCTTTGTTGGCAGGTAAGACCCTACTTGTAAACTATGGGTATAATCGTGACTCGAAATATCTCTTTGGTAGCGCCGGTCCAATATACATTCAGAAGCATCATCACCCTGTTCAATAAATAAATATCGGTAACTTTGATCCCCTTTCCCATTATATAATGAATATTGTGAGCTATTTATAACACTTTCTGATGAAGTTATAGCCATATCAAGATAACCATTTGCATTATTATCGCCACGATATTTACCCCATGTTCCTTCAAATAACGCTACTCTTGCTTTTAATGCTAATGCTGCCCCCCTTGTTATTCTTCCTATATCTTCTTTCGATAAATCTTTTTTCTCTGGTAAACTAGCTACCGCTTCAGTTAAGTCTGCTAAAATAAAATCAACTGTTTCCTTTCTATTATTCCTTGGAGCATACAATTCTTTACTATTAATATCCAATTCCTCAGTGATAAGCGGCACTCCTCCATAAAGTCTGAATAGCCTCCAGTAATTATATGCTCTGAAAAATTTTGCTTCAGCCCAAAACCTCTTAATTTTAACTTCGGCACCAGCATCCATTTCAGCTTTCGTAATAATTTTATTACAACGCCGTATATATGTATATGGGGTATTCCAATTTCCATCAGTTTCAGTAGTTTGATAAGTACCATTACTTATAGAATTAGCTCTCGAAAAAGCTATGTCTGATTCATTGTCATCAAAGCCAAATCCTTGTAATGAATTATACAAATTATTTGCTGCCAATTTATAATCGGTAGCCGATTTCCAAAATGTAGCATCAGAAATATTACTTTGAGGGATTAGATCCAAGTCCTTGGTGCATCCTGTAAATAGAAATGCTACTATTATAATTGTTTTGATTGTATAGTATTTCATTGTATTTCCTTTTAAGTTAATTCTTTCAAAATTTAATATCTAAACCCAATGATATAACGCTGCTAAACGGGTATGTCTGCTCATCATTGCGTTCCCATGTTTCTTCCGGGTCGAATGATTTTTCCCAAGTCCCTTTTGCAATGGTGAATAAATCTTGTCCACTAGCATAAATGCGTGCACTTTGCATTTTTAATTTGTCGCAAAATGATTGAGGCAAATTATATGTTAAGGTCAATGTCTTTATCCTCAGGTAAGCTAAGTTATCGAAGCGTGAATTAGAGTGTTTCCAATTCCAGTTCCTTAATCCATCATAACCCATTCCTCCTGGTATGATTCGAGGATAAGGTGCATCGGTATTTTCAGGTGTCCAGGTTTTGCCATAAAAATACTCCAAAGGTTGATGCCAGATAAAATAAAATGGATATCCAAAATCTCCTACTCTGATCCCTTCTCTTTGTCCAACGCCTTGTAAGAACATACTAAAATCAAAATTTTTGTAGGATAAACTAAGGTTTGCGGAATAAGTATATCGGGGTAAGTAGTTTCCCAAATATTTCATATCTCCCTTAGTTCCAAGTTTATCATCTCCAAATGGTGAAATTTTTCCGTCCCCATCAATATCCCGGTACATCATATCACCAACACTTAATTGTAATGGTTCATTACTTATTGATGCCTTATAAGAGGCTAATTGATCCTCGTTTTGAATAATCGCATCTTCATACCCGAAAAAAGAATACATAGAATAACCCTCTCGAGCATAAACCAAACCTTCCCTATATGCATCATTACCCTGCAGTTCAATCATTTTGTTTTTACTATCACTGATGGTAGCAGAAACACTGTATTTAAAATCGCCTTTCGTATCGCTCCAGCCAACGGAAATATCCCAACCCTTTGTTTCCAGTTTACCGATGTTTTGTGTTGGAGCTGTTCCTCCCAATGTTGCTGGCAACTGTTTACTTACCAACATATCATTGTTGTATTTAATGTAATAGTCAAAACTTCCGGTTAACCTTGAATTTAAAACTGCAAAATCAAGTCCTGCGTTCCTCGTTTCTATTGTTTCCCAGGTTCGGGTCTCAGATGCAATTGTAGATACAGCCCCAGGTAATCCGGAGTTCGGTGAACCCAGCGGGATTTTGCCAGTTATGGAAATAAGAGGGAAATAGTCGTAATTGCCAAAAGCCAATTCCTGGTTCCCGGATTGTCCCCATGAAGCTCTTAGTTTAAGGTTATCAAACGTATTTAAGGACTTGATAAATTTTTCTTGCGATAAGTTCCATGCTGCAGATACAGCCGGGAATACTGCGCTCCATCGTTTGCTCGGTGCAAATTTAGAACTTCCATCTATTCTTGTGGTAAAATCCAAGTAATATTTCTTATTTATTGAGTAGCTAAACCTTCCAAAATAGGAACTCAATGCCCAATCAGATGCGGATCCGGTAAAATTAGAATACTCTACTTTTGTCCGGTCAGCAAGGTTTAATGTAAATAGCTCATTACTTAAAAAATTATACCCTGTTGTAGATTGATTTTGAAAATCGAATTCTTCATGTGAAGCGCCCGCCATAAATCCTAACCGGTGTTTATTAAACAGAACTTTATTATAATCCAGGTAAGTGGTATAACTTCCAAAAAAACTTTTTGAATTATTATAAGTAGCCCAACTGGTGGAATACCTCCCAGTTGTTACCGGGGTTTCACCACCTTCCCATGCATATCTATAATATCGGGGATGATTGTCATTCGCAAAAGAATATCCATTTGTAAAACCAACTTGAGCGGTTAATTTCAGGTCATCTATGATTTTTAAATCGCCTTTTATATTGGTTGAAAATTTGGAATTTTTTGCTGTACTTTTACCAATTAATAATTCTTGAACAGGATTTCCATAACCTATATATTCATAGAATTGGCCTGAGGGATTGTAAACTGGTAAAAAATTCCACATTCGCGGAAGAACCCTTAATGCCTCAGCTAAATTACCGGGTTCATCAACTCCCTGATTGTCGAAGCTGGTTCGGGTTTCTATATTCAAGCGGTCAAAAAGCCTAAAGTCATAATTCATTCTTAAATTATATCTGTTCGCCTTGTTCTCTCCATAATTAAATACGCCTTCGTCAGAATTGTATCCGGCAGAAAAAAGATAAGTGTTATCATCGCCACCACCAGAAATGCTGACATTGTGATTTTGCTGAATACCATTGCCATATACATCATCATTCCAATTGTGGTTTCCAAAAAATCCCGGAAAACCTTCCAAATACTTCACCCAACCTCCACTTACATCTGGTGCTGCATTGGCCCTGATCTTATCAAAAATTTCCTGTGATACTCCCGGCTGACCAATATTTGTCATAGCCTGATCATACATTTCTGCCATATGCAGGGTGCTGGCATATTCCTTTAAATACTTTGGTGTTTTTACCCCATAGTTACCTGAATAAGAAACAGTTGCCTTACCCTTCGTTCCTTTCCTTGTAGTAACAAGGATTACCCCGTCAGCAGCACGGGCGCCATAAATAGAAGCTGCAGCATCCTTAAGTACAGTGACATCCAAAATATCGCTCGGATTAATAAGGTTTAAATCCCCTGCTACTCCATCGATTAATATCAAGGGCTTGCTTCCGCTATAGGAAGAAATACCTCGAATTTGCATAGTATAATTATTATTCCCAGGCCGACCGTTTCCTCTGATAATTGTTACCCCAGGTAATGCTCCCTGCAATGCATTTAAGGTGTTGGTTACAGGTCTGGTTTCGAATATCTTGCTGTCTGTTTTTGCGATTGCCCCGGTTAATTCCCCTTTTATTTTTGTCCCATATCCAATTGCAACAACCTCCTCAATTCCAACTGATTCTTCCGCAAGAGTAACATTAATCGTGGTTTTACCTCCAACTGATATCTCCTGTTTTTTCATCCCTACGAACGAGAATACCAATGTGGCATCGGCAGAGATACTTGAGAGGGAATATTTCCCTTGTGCATCAGTAATAATACCAGCAGTAGTGCCTTTTACAACCACAGTTACACCAGGCAATGGTGCACCTGTGGAATCGGTTACTTTACCGGAGATGGATTTTTGTTGCTGAGAGTTGTTTTCATTACCTGCATCTGTTTTTGGAACAATCATTATCAGCTTGTTTCTGACGGAGTAGGTCAGATTTTCTGTTTTCAATACCTGATCTAGAACATCAAATATCAAGGCATTTTTGAATTCAGCAGTTACCTCCTTCGAATTTTGGATCATTTCATTTTTGTAAAAGATTGAGAATTCGGAGTTTGCTTCAATTTTACTGAACACGCTTTCCAGCGTTTCCCTTTCAAACTTCAGGCTAAGCCTGGTTTGCTGTGAGTACGAACTGGCCGTGACTTGCATCAGCGCCAGAAAAAACAACAAGGTTGTTACTTTCATAATGTTTAGCATTTTTCTCAGCAAAGGACACCGGCGATGCCTTTGCTTCGGATCGTTTTTTTTCATAGTTTTACTTCGATTTAAATGAGTATTTATTTCACATTACACCGACGTCAGACGAGTTGCCGCTCATCTGGCGTCTTTTTTTATTCATTTTACTGTTATTGTAATTTTTCGCAATTCAGTTTTATCGTATTTAATAGGTGTATAAACCTTAATGGCATCTCGCAGGACATTGTTCAGGAAATATTTGTAAAGGTTTGGGAGAAAAAGGCTGA
>Ga0351946_1100_pt1 | contig 10406 bp, 12 predicted proteins | sample BONcelT113001F15_FD_206832 | JGI IMG/M metagenome (GOLD analysis project Ga0351946, IMG submission 206832) | Enriched cells from coal bed in the Powder River Basin, Montana, United States - BONCAT cells T11 rep3 HSBNCT.T11.300.1.F15 ...
GTCACCAAATGTCCAAAAGACCATAGCAGCAACTTGTACATCTTCCGCGAAATATTGCAAAATTGTAGAACCTGCGGTGAATAGTGAACCAAAAGCGACACCTGCAAGTACAATCGTTTCTGGTGAAAAACTACGAAGTTTCGCCAATAACAAAATCATTATTGTTACCAACATAGAAAAGGCAAATGCCATAATACTAACCATGTATGGATTATTGATTGAAACGGCGTGTTGGGAACTGCCACTAACTCCACCTGCGCCAAAAAACAAAATGGCAATATTAGCACCAAAGGCGGCAGCGTTTGAAATTCCTAATGTAGAAGGGGAAGCCAAAGGATTCTTTAATGAAGTCTGCATAACGCATCCAGCAACAGCGAGTCCAGCCCCGGCAATAATCCCTGCAATAATTCTTGGTAGTCTAATATTCCAAACCACAACGCCCGGTATATCGGATTCATTATGTAATAATGCCGATATTATCTGTAAATGCGTTGTATTGGCAGAACCCGAATTTAATGCAATAACTGACAATAAAAAGACCGAGATTATCAAGCAGCCAACGATGATTTTGCTTTTTGATGTTTTCTTTTTATATGCAGCGATTGATAATGCGGATGCAGCATCTTCAACTAAAGAATAGTCTTTTGACATTTATCAAATTCCTTTATGGCTTCTATCAACACCATTTATAGACTTCCAGCTAACGGCATTTGGAAAAGAATCTATGGATGGAGAATAAGCCTTAATGTCCAGCAAAGGACTCCCATCAAGCGCATCAACGCCCTTAACAATCAGAATGTTCCCATCCCTTCGGACTAAATCTGCAACGCAGAATGCAATAGGGTTTGGTCTATTGGGAGAACGACTAGCAAAAACTCCTATTTCTGAATCTGAAAAAACTGTTTTAGAACGAAGGATAATTCTGTCTGCTTTGTCGCCCCCATACAAAATGATGAGATGGGACAGCAACTCGATTTGTTGAAGTCCTTCAACGTAAGAATCGAATACTTCTATGGAGATTTCGTTTTGTGATAAACGTCCTTGTGAAGGAGCATCACCACGCTCTTTATATGGACTATGAATAACACCTATGGGGTTGAATTCCATATCTTAACTCCCCATTGCCAATTCATAACATTCGGGACAATGCAATTCGCCACCAATTGGCCGAAGTAAACATTCCATCGTTTTTTCACCGCATTTCGCACATTCAACCGAATTAAAAATTTTTGCCCGTTGCGGAATTACACATTCAATTTGTTGAACTGTCATTAATTCATCCAAATCGGCTGATAAGATTTGTTCTGTCCTAGCTTGACGTTCCATTGCAATACGTTGCTTGTCGTCATCGGTTGCTGTGTTATCAAGGACTTTATTTACTGCAACAGAGATTGGTTTCATTCCATCCATATCAACAAGGATTCGGATTGCTTTCCCATCACTCCTTCTAAAAAATCGGAATGCGTTTTTGCCATATTCAAGGAACTTCAGGTTTCCTTTTCCAGCAGTACAACCTGTGATGAATTGAAGCGCATCAACCGCACAGTTATTGGTTTCAGCAACCAAGACCACTTCTTCATCTCCCGGTCTGTCACCCATTTCTAAAAGTGCTTTTTCAGCAACCCTGATTCCAATAGCTAGACCCGGACACATGTGACCATGAAATTTTTTTACTTCATCAATATTAATTTTCATTCTAAAATCTCCCTTTGTTTTTATTTTGTAATCTTTTACACTTAATAGACGCACAACTGTTATAAATTACATTATTTGCACGAAATATCATTTGCAATCTATTGCATTTAATAGACGCACAACTATTACAAAGTGGCATCATTGTCCAAAAATTGATATTTTATAAATGCAATGAATTGCAAATAGATAAAAACACGCATTTAGTGCGTTTTTAAGTCTTATTTCGTCTAATAAGTAAATATTGTTATAAAGGGATAAAAACTATGGCTAAGAAGAATACATCAGCAAAAATTAATATTGAAAAGTACCTCCACAACAATCCAAATACTCATTTCACAGCGGCACAAATCCTGAAACATATAAAGGAATCACTACCTAGTATTAACCTCTCTACCATTCATCGTAATTTGAGTGTTTTGGCAGAGGAAAACAAGGTTTCAATTACTGATTTGGGAACCGGAGTCCCTGTATTTGAATCAACTGTTCATTCACATCATCATTTAGTCTGTTGTAAGTGTGCCAAGACAACAGAAATGAAATCAGAAACAGTTAGCGATTTCTTTGAAAAAATCAAGTTAGAGGACGGGTTCAATTCAATCAGTACAAATCATTTAATTATTTATGGCATTTGTATCGACTGTGCCTCTGAAAAAAATCAATAAGAAAAAGTCCCTTGTGATGAGCAAGGGACTTTTTCTTATTGATTTAGGGTGGCGACCAACTCATCAAATTCAATTTCGTGTGCTTTAATAGCCTCTTTATTTTCAACTTCGTGCTTTGATTCTATTACTCGCATTTCTTCAGATTGCCTTCGGTGGCGCATATTGGCATCAACGATATACTGATTAATCACTTCAAGCATCTTTACCCATGTTTGGATGGTGAGTATCGCAGTCACTTTATCAACATGAATTTTACCGGCATGAGAATGCTCTGATGCTCCAACAGGATGGAGGTCAGTAATTTCACCAAAAACGCATGAATCAAAGGATAACCATTCTCCGTCACTCCTATAAACGTGCATAATTTCGCAAGAATAGGCATCTTCCGAAATGAACCGTCTGACTAAAATCCATTTATCAATATCGCCTTTTGGAAAATCAATCCTATAATCCATTATTCCTCTTTGTTACTTAAAATTTGAAATTCTTTTAATAGGTTGTCAATCAAAAATAGTAGTATTAATATTGATGGTTTATATTTATAATACACAATATTGTTTCATTACATATTTTAGCTAGATAAAATCAGTAATGGCGCGAAATACAAATTATGCCCATTATTATAGAAAATTCGTCATTACTATATGTCTTGCGTAGAAAAACCCAAAGAAGGAAACGCTCTTACTGCTGCCAATGGTGGCTCAACCGCACAATTGCCATTGGGTTCAACTGAATTCAAGAAGTGGTTTGGAAAGAGCAAGATAGTGGACGAGAATGGAAACCTTTTGATTGTTTTTCACGGAACGTATGCCGTTTTTGATTCTTTTGAGCGCGGGTACAAAGACATAGGGATACACTTCGGAAATCACGAACAAGCCATTAAGAGGATAGACCAGCTTTCACCGTACAGGTTGGTAGATAAGAGTAAGAGCAAGGTTATGCCAGTTTATTTAAAGATGGAAAACCCCCTTGTAATTAATGATGATATTGGACAATGGCATTGGATTAGTGCTATGCAGAAATGTATCTGGCGGGAAGCCGAAATTAATCCTGACGATGTAGGACTGCAATCTTTGTATTTAAGATTTAATGAATATCAAAAACAACGGACTGTTGAAATGCAGGTTGACATAGATAAGTGGAATGAAAATAATAAAGGAAAAAAATCAGATAGGTCTGATATGGATTGGACGATGGAAGAAGGTTATTATGTCGTTAGCCATGAGTGGGGCGATAAAAATGCAAAGGATGCCATGAAAGTTATACTAAGTGCTGGATACGACGGGATAAAGTATCTTAACAACAGTGAGGGAGATGGTTGGTCGTATGCTGTTTTCTCACCCAACCAAATAAAATCAATCAACAATAAGGGAACTTGGAACGCTGAATCAGAAAATATTTATCAATAGTTGATTAGAAAGGAATATTTTCTTCTGGTTTCAGAATGACTTCATATTCACCGTCAGGATTAATGAAAGCCTTGATTTCTTTGAATTTTATCTTTCGTTCAAAGACTTTCCCTGCGCCCGGTTTATTGTAACTATAAAAATAACCCTCTGCGAAAAGTTTGGCAACTTCGGGACAGGTAGACCAAGACTCTAATTTTCGTGGCGAACCAAACACTCTCTCTGGACTATGAACACCTCGATAGACCGTTATTTCTGTTTCCAAGGCTTCAGCGAAACTTTTAGCCGAGAGAAGTTCTTTCATTTCAGCAAATGGATTATATGATGCCAAGTTTCCGGTTGCACCCCAAGTTCCTTTACCAGAACATTCTGTACAGCCATTATGAACAACCGCTGCCCAAAGTTTTCTAAGACTTACCTTTGTAAAAAGTTTGCCATCTTTTGAGGACAGAAATCTCGCCAGCTTGGTTTCAATATTTCGATTTCTACGGTCAGTCATTACATCGTCTGCTAAGAGGCCAATTCGGTTATAGTCTGGATTGGCGCACCCATATAAGTTAATATCAATATTTGGATTATCAAATAATTCTTGCTCATCCAATTTTTCTGGATATGATTTTCCAATACTAGCTGCAATCATTTGACATTGCTCCCACATAGCCCAATTCCATCCTGACGCTGGACTACTGCGTACCCAATCCCGCCACTTGAAACCGTCATAATAGATTTGTTCGGCTGTCATCCCCTTAGAAGTCCACTCATTTATCCTATCAATGGCTTCCTTGCGATACTGTTCAATTCTATTAGCTGAATCAGGAGCCTTCTCAATAACAAAAACATCCGGCTGGCAAATGGATACAGCACCCATACTGGATGTAATTTGGTTAGCTTCTGAAGTACATTGTTTGCAACTCATAGGTTATAGACGCATTAATAAAGATAATGAGCGATTTCTCGCTCATTATTATCTATTTTTTTTACAATTTTGTCAAAGCAAGTGCTGCTGTCTCACCTTTTTTCGTGAGAATCATCTTTCTTGTTCTCATAAAATTGTTGAATTCAAAAAGGGCGACATTATAGTTTTCTTGAATAACTTTCAGACAATCTTCCAATTGTTTTTCGTTATGAAAGTTCCTACTGCCTGATAAATAGTAACGGTCATATTAAAGCCTGTCACCCCACTTTTCCATAAATACATCAAATGATTGGTGTGCAATAGCATAATTGTGACGGAGATTCTTTAAAATCAAATCAAAACCAACTTTGTCATGTACATCGTGGTATTTGGTAACATTGATGTAAGACAATTTGAGTTGTTTAGTTCGATTGACCAATGTGAAAATGAGAGGTAAATCTCCATCAGGGTTTATATCGCACTTTGAAGCAATCAAAGTGTAACAAAGTTCCTCGAACAGTTTGTATTCAGCATCATCGACTGTTACCCAATCTTCCAGATATTCTTCAAGAAATTTACTCACCAACGGCATCACTTTTGATGTATCGCATGGCACGATTGGCTCAATAACTTTTTTGAGTTTGAATGGAAATTTATCGCAGTCTGTGCCTTTGGCAATTCTTTCTAATTTATCAAGACGAATATCCAGCAAAGTTGAAAGTGCATCGTGAGCAACATTGAGATTATGTCTCATTCCAACCAAAGCTCTTTCAACATTTCCACACTTGGCAACGTCCAATACAGGGTTGTACCAATAGGGCATTTGGGTTAATAGGTTGGTGATATTAAACTCAAACGGATACCGATAGGGACTTTTTACCTTTGGCTCATATTTGGCTTGAATGAGATTTTGTATAATCAAATTAAGCTGTTCAACACCGTCATCGGTAATTTCAGGCCAACCACCACTCCATACCCACTTTTCAGCTAAAAAGTCATTGATGTCAGCAAGTACCGTATTTTTTCTATCAGTATTAGGCATACGTCCTCTTTCGTTACTTTTATATAATAACATTATATCATAAAAATTATAAAAAAACAACAAAAATCCCATACAAAATGGTTGGTATGGGATTTTTTATTAACAAGTTTATTATTTATTCTTTGACAAACTGTATCGAGGCGAGGCAGTCAATGTGATAATGAAGGTTTATTTCAGAAGGAACGTCACTTGTTTCAAATTCGTCCTCATCATCATTTTTTAGATTTTCAATATCTGACTTGTCATTAATATTGAAAAGGTCGGAAGGTTCGACTTCATCATACGCCGATTCATCTTCGGCATCATTTTCGGAGAAATTTTCAAATACAAATTGAACGGCGGTAGCAAACTTAGTGATTTCGTCATTGAGTTTTATGTTGGTTAGACAATAGCCCTTGTATCTTGAATTCATAACATCAATTTGTTCCCTTGTAAGTGCGGAAGGAACTCCTGTGGTAATATAAAACATAGGAATGTATGCAAAGTTGAAGTCATGGTTTTCTTCTATTTTGACCTTAATCCATGAGCAAGTCTTAGAAACACCATTTACCATAACATGGCGAGAAGCCTTAAATTCTACAAGTGTACTACCATCTAAAGTTTCAAGAATCTCATCAATGTTCATAATATTATTATCCTTTAATATAATTAATAATATTATAGGCAGCAGAATTCTTGACAAAATGTAATTAATTTAGGATAATAAATATATGCCTACGATAGTTGACCTACTTAGAGAAGAACCCGAATGTTCAATGGCTTACGGCGTTCTAGAAGATATTGTCAATAAAACCTCAACCGCAGAATTTTTTATTCGGGTTCCAGAAGATGACCCTATTCTTACCAGCAAAGAACGAGTTCCTCTTGAAGTCAGATGTGCTTATATTTATAACGAAACAGCAGGAATTATCATTGTCATGTTCACGGTGAATAATGACATTATGTGTGAAACTTGGATGAACTACTATGAGCCAAGTGGTAATGCTAAAACCGCTCTTGAATTATTGAGTTCCCAAGAATATTTGTACATAAACTTTATCGGAGATGTCAAAGAACGCAGGATAGCAACTTTCAATGACATAATGACTTCTTTTGCAAATATGAAAACTGTTTGTGAAGATACTCCATCATGGGGGATGGATGATTTCGATATTGAAAAGTTGTCTTTGCAAAATCGGTTTGATGTTTTGTCACTTTGGAACCATCTAGCACTCATGGGTAATAAAATCCAAACTTCAAGTGCAACTAAACATTACCCAAGTAATAATCCATTACTTCAAAATTGAAAAAAACGATTTTATAGCCATGAAATCGTCTAATAGCATCATCCATTCAGAAGTTCTAATTAGGAGATATTATGGCTTGTAATAATAAATTTCATGCGGCAAATGATGTGGTTCTTGAAAACGGGGGAGGATGCGTAAATAGTGTCCGTCCGTACATTTTCAATGCGAATCCAGTAGGTAAAGTGGTTATCAATCAAGGAAAAGTGGTTAGGGTTGTAGCTCATTTAGTGGGTGTATGGCAAGGCTCAACGATGCCTTGGAATGCGCTAGTGATTGAAAATTTGGATGGCTCGGTTGGAACTATGACCCCTGAACAAAAGAAAAATCACACTGTCGTTGATGGCAACTTGCCAGCCAATTTTGATGTAATTGTTGATAACAACCGGAACAGCTTTCCTTGTGGTTTAGAGACAACTAAATATTCAAAAATTACGCCAGAAGTCGAAATGGTGGAGTGGCTTCATGGACACATTCTTAGAGTAACAACTCCCAAGGGAAATATTACTTTGAGTGGTGTGGATTTATATTCTTTGGAAGAAACCGTAGATTATAGTATGCCAAAGGATTTTGAACCGGATGAGGGATATACCATCCAAGATGCTTATGAAAAAAGTGCGTACATGGGATATGCAGTCCTCCCCGGAAAGGGGGAATATCCCTATGCTATTATTCTTCGAGATAGTGGGGATTCTTCCGTGGGAATTCAGGGTATAACTGTTTGTTTGACCCCCGATAGACTAATGGCAGAAGCTCAAAAAGGCGACATGTTTGTATTTGATGGGGAAGATAATAAAGAGCAAGTTATCAATTACAATCTCATCAAGGATTCAGCTTTCAACAACCTGCGGCATAAAAATCGGCGGTAAGCGATTCATCCAGCAATCACCAATTATGAACCGCTTCGGCGGTTCATTTTTTTTATGTCAGCTATTCTGGCATAATCGTCTTATCATTACAATATTCTTTTAATTGAAGGGGTCACAATGGCATGTAAAGGTCACGTTCAGGATGCAAATAAAGCAACAAATAATAATGGGGGCAACACGGTTGCAATTGAAGAAGATTACTTCAGCACTCCCTATGGGTTCTTCAAAGCCCACACTGAAAAAAGAACATATTTCAATCCGAGAACAATGGATTCGGTTCAAGTGATGAATTCTCTCTCAACAGAATTCGGTTGTATTGGAAATATTTATATGGAAGGAATGCCACACTTTGATGTTCAGCATGGCTTGAAAGGACTCACTCGAATTGTTCGGTGTATGCCTGTGAATTTTAATGACCCTGCTGATAGTCAAAATTTTGCCAAATATGTTGAAAAAAATGGCACACCTGAAGAAAGAGAACGTGCCTCAATCATCGGTGCAAAAACACAGGAATATTGTGAGAAATATAATAAAACAAGCACCATCTTCAACGGGGCATACTATCCGACCAATTGCATGAGAGATTGGGATTCCTTTATCAAAGAGCATAGCCAAGAGGATATTGATGATGTACTTACTGGATTGGGGTGTTTCATGGGTGACAACACCATCGGACGCTCACTGGATGTGGATAACGATTTGTGGGTCTTGGATGAATCCGTAGGTTATTCCACAAAACAAATTGCAGCCATCCTTGATGCTTGCGAATCAGAAGGTGGCGAAGTATTTTTGACCAAAGATTCGGTAACAAGGATTAATGATTTGATAAAAGATAGAATGATGGATGTAAGGTTGGGAATAGTAAGAAATTCAAAATAGTCCTTTAATAAAAGATGCCCTACTGAAAAGTAGGGTTGTTTTTTATTTTGCCATTAATAGGTTTGTGTGCTTTTAAAACTTATTCTCTATTAACTTAATTATTAAAAAGAATTTTCTGTTTCTCTTTTTTCGATTAATTAATAATTAATATATCTATTAACCAAGATATAAGGAACATATTTGTCTAAAAAAAATATCTTTTTATTTGTTAACTCCCGACCACACCCGAACACGTTTATTCGTGAATTGGGTATCTTCGGTCAATAAGTAGAGTTTGGATATATTTCTGTCTTGGCGACTATATCTGCGGAACGCACGGTCAAGTTCTCTATCATCGTCAAAGAATAATTTAGCAAACCGATTATGCGCGCCCGCGCCAAGTATGCACGAGGCCATAGTTGATTGGTTCATTAAATTATGATTTACGTGTTTTGAACGACCTTTTCCACCGATATTTTTCACCATTTCAGTTAGGCGGGTGTCAGGGAGACGCACCGCCACTTTCCCGCAATAAGTAAAGGCGCAGACTCCGTTATCCCTAAACATTTCAACTTGGGACGCTGGAACATTAGTTAGTTCAAGATTCAGGATAGTCTCAATATCCTGCCCTTGCTCCAACCTTGCTTGCCGATGCCTTTCATATCCGGTCATTTCTTCAATCTTGGTTCGGGAGATGGATTTGCCATTGATGTTTACTGCAATGAAAGCATTCCAAACCAATTCTCGCCAACCCTCCTCAAACATTTTTTCAGTTTCAATCCAAACATATCGGGCATCCACTTTATCGAGATTGAATTTCTTGGCGACAATTGTTTCGCTATTAAGCAAATAGAGAATCGTGCCATCTTCGTATTGAACGACTCTCTTAAAGTATTCACATGTAATAGCCTGCTTTATCCACCGGTCAATATTCTTGCGATTGACCCCTATGGATAACATAAAACTCATCAGTACTTCTTTTTTTATAGCTCCGTCACCAACTGAATCAAGATTCCGGCAGACTGCCCAAATACGCCAAGCACCACCCATCTTATGCTTTGCAGATGCAAGACCAATTCTCGGTCTGATGCGTATGCGGTCATGTGGGTCGGTATTGGCGTGCTGAATAAAGGATGGACAAACAATAGCACCATCCATATTCTCTAATTTGGGGTTTTCACCAAAATATTCCACCGAAATCTCCATTAAAAAATATGTAACAAAAATATTATAGCGACATAGAAATTATAATAATTGCTAAGTCGGCAATTTGCTTAAAACTGCTTGTAAAAACACGGTCTTAAACCACAATTTTTCTAATTCTGAATAGTTCACCATCCTTTCCATGTCACCATCATTAATGACGTAATCCCGATATATTTCAGCAGTAAATTCCAGTGTGTTGAGATTCTTATATTGCTCACGATGATGACTGCGAGAAACCCCTTGAATAACGGACTCTGGATTACGCCACATAGCGATATTCCGTTCTCCGTATTTGAATTGGAAATAACCATCCCTTTTTTCTTTAGAGAATCCGAGGTGTTCAGCATGGGGGTATGAAAACCATTTTGTGCCGTCATCTCCCACAAGTTGATGCAATTGATTCGTTGCGGTATTCATTACGGAACTACCAAGGCTAAAACAGGGTATCCCGATAATTCGGCTATCCAGAAAATGTCCGTATTCGTGAACC
>Ga0351946_1102_pt1 | contig 10352 bp, 7 predicted proteins | sample BONcelT113001F15_FD_206832 | JGI IMG/M metagenome (GOLD analysis project Ga0351946, IMG submission 206832) | Enriched cells from coal bed in the Powder River Basin, Montana, United States - BONCAT cells T11 rep3 HSBNCT.T11.300.1.F15 ...
TACATACTCACCCCCAAGGCCGCCTGCGGACTTCGGCGTGAGCTCAGTCGAACGATGCGAGGGGGTGAGTTGGTATAAAAGCACAAAATAAAATGCGACAATATTCAGCTATTTACCTTCCCCGTCAATGGTTTGTATTGTGCCATCGGCATTGTATTTCAGTTCGGTTACTTTCACACTGCGCAAATGGGTTTTTCCTCCAGAAAGTTTGCTGTCGTGGTGAAACAAATACCATTTGCCCTGAAATTCAACGATGGAATGGTGGCTGGTCCAACCCACAACTGGCGTCAGAATCACACCCTGGTAGGTGAATGGCCCGTAAGGATTATCGCCGGTGGCATAGCAAATATTGTGTGTATCGCCTGTTGAATAAGAGAAATAGTACTTGCCATTGTAGTTGTGAACCCAGGCAGCTTCAAAAAAGCGGCGGTTGCGGTCGCCTTCTTTCAGCGGTTGTCCATCTTTATCGAGAATAAGCACCTCTTTTGGTTCTTCAGCAAATTCGAGCATGTTGTCGGTCAGTTTTGCAATTTTTGCAGTAAGCGCAGGCTCATCAGCTTTTGGCTGAACGCCGCACTCGATGGCTTTGTTGTTGCGGTAGCGTTGCAACTGGCCACCCCAAATTCCACCGAAATACATGTAATGTGCTCCGTTTTTATCCTGAAATACAGCCGGATCGATGCTGTAACTTCCTTTTATCGGGTTGGCTTCAGCTTTAAACGGGCCTTCCGGTTTTTTGCTGGTAGCAACACCAATGCGGAAAATATCGGTCTGATCTTTCAGGGGAAAATAGAGGTAATACATGCCGTTTTTGAAAGCCACATCAGGCGCCCACAACTGACGGCCAGCCCATGGAATATCCTTTTTATCGAGCGCTACTCCGTGATCAGTAACCGGCCCTCCGATTTTATCTATCGAGAAAACGTGGAAATCGCGCATATCGAAATGGTCGCCATTGTCATTTTCAGGAATACCAGCCTCAATGTCGTGCGACGGATAAACGTATAGTTTCCCGTTGAAAACATGCGCCGACGGATCGGCAATGTAAAGGTCTTTCACTAAATAATTACTGCCACTTTTTAGCGCACTTGTTTTAAGTTGTGAGAGCAAGCTTTTCACAAAACTTTTGGGCTGATTGTTACGATCGAAAAGCAACGGATAGTCCGTCCGTCCGGGAACTGGAAAATTGTTTTTCCACGATTGGCGGTCGTTAACACCCCACATGGTTACCCGCGCAATTTTATCCTGATGTTTCAGGAACAAATCGAAAAATTCCTGGTAGCGTTTGGCGTGGGCTTTTTCTGCTTCGGCGGTCAAACCTTCGGTATATGGATTCAGCTCTTTTTTATAATCAACGCGTGAATCCACATCTGCGCCCTGCTGGTTTTTGGGACTTGGCAGTGCAGAAATATCCATTTCGGTAATATGAACCTGTGCTCCCAAACCGGCAAAAGCCAGAATGCTTTTTTCGAATTCTTCGGTTTTCGGGAAGTCCATGCTTAAATGCCCCTGCATTCCGATTCCGTCCACGCGGATTCCGTCTTTCTGAAGGTCTTTCACCATTTTAACTACGCCTTCGCGCCTTCCGGGAAGCGCCATCGAATAATCATTGTAGTAAAGTTCAGCTCCGGGATCGGCCTCACGGGCAAACTGAAAAGCCAGTTTTACGAATTCAGGACCTATGATTTTATAGAACTTACTCTCGCGCCAATCTCCGTTATCCAGAATGGCTTCGTTTACGACATCATAGCCATTTACTTTGCCTTTGTAACGACCAACTACCGTTTGAATATGGTTTTTCATGCGGCTGATGAGTACTTCCCGGGAAACATCTTTTCCACTTTCATCCACAAAAAACCATTTGGGAGCCTGCGAGTGCCACACCAAACAATGGCCGACAATGAACATGTTATTTTGCAGTCCGAATTCAACAAACTGGTCGGCCAGTTCGAAGTTAAACTTTCCTTCTGTTGGCTGAATCAATGCGCTTTTCATGATGTTTTCAGCTGTAATGGAGTTGAAGTGCTGCCTGATTATCCGGACAGAAGCAGTGTCTTTGCCGTTAATCTGTCCATTATTCATGGCCGTTCCGAGATAGAATTTTCCCTGAAAAACATCTTTCAGGCCTTTGGGGGTGTTTGCAGAAAATACTGACAAGCTGATCCCAAGGAACAGTGCAGTCAATCTAATTTGTTTTAAAAGTTCTTTATACATAGTTGATTTATTTTAATTAAATACAATTTTTTATTCATAGTTGTTAATTTATGTAGTTCTTTAATTCATTCCCATTCTAAACCAGTGAAAGCCAACAAATCCGTCAACTTATTATGAGCATCCTTGTCTTTTTTTGAATGAAACTTACGATTATTGCCGAAAGAATTGTAATTATTGAACGCTTATTTTGGCAGAGCATCGTTTGCTGAAGTGGCGTATAAACCAATTAAACAACCGGTAAACCCTCCTGCAACATTGGTTGAAAGGATATCACCTGAAGCCGTTTCACCCAATTTTACAAAATCGGTTCCATTGGCCGAATAAGAAAAATCATAGTTATCGCCAACAGCTTGTACTTGCAGACGAATGGGATTCCTGACATCGATTTTGGTGCTTGCCACTATTGTGGATTGTCCTTTCTCAGTTCTTTCCAACAACAGATAAGTATCGTTTCCTTTCATCGTAACTCCAAACACGTAGTTAAATTTTTCGCTCTGCAAACACACAATTCCAGCCAAATCCTTCTCTGATGCCGGAGTATATTGAATCGTTGTGGTGAATGAGAAATTACTGTGTTGCTGCCGGTGAAAGAGTGTTGAAGTTGGCTTTACTTCTTTGATGTTCACGGGGAATGGATTGATCTGCAACCCCTTCTTTGTTACTGAAATGAATTCTTCGCGCGGACCTCTCAGACCAATCCAGCGATAGTCAAGTTTTTCTGAAGTAAAATCATCTCTGAAGGTAAAGTTGCCATTGGGGAAGAAACCATCTTTTCCGGTTTTATTCTCAACTCCTTTTGGCATTTTTAGTTTTGGCTCCATAGGAATTAAGCCGTTTTCGAATACCGGAAAAACTCCCGACCAATCAACTGGCAAAATAAATGTTTCGCGCCCTGTGTTCACCCTGTCATTCCCGTTGGGGCGAACAGCCAGAAATACGCCATAATATTTCCCATCAGGTCCTTCAACCAAATCGGCATGACCAGCCCAGTCAACCTTGTTATTCCGGTCTTTTGGAAAATGTCGTTGCGTCAGTATCGGGTTGCCGGGTGCTGGTTTATACGGTTCCATTGGGTTGTCGCTAATAAAAATAACTTCACTGTGCCAGCCGCCGGTACCGCCTTCGGCACACATTAAGTAATACTTACCGTTTTTCTTATAAATATGAGGCGCTTCAATCCAAATAGGTTTTTTCGAAAGATCAACTCCTCCATCCACAATAATTTTGTCGGTTCCGGCAATTACCTGATCTTTTTCAATATCGTATTCCCAAACTTTGATCACACGGTGACCAGTATAAAGTTCTTTTCCACTATCCGGCGCATCGTTGTGCACTACATACGCTTTCCCGTCTTCATCAAAGAAAATGGAAGGATCAATCCCGTCAAATTTAAGTTTGATCGGATCGCTCCAGCCTTTCATCGGATCTTTCGTTTTCACGATGATGTTACCAAAACCTCCTGAAAACTGGGTTGTGATCATGTAAAATGTGTCGTTGTTTGGATTGTATTTGATGGCGGGAGCATAAATTCCGGCACTAATACCACAATCGTGTACTTTTAATTGCGAGGTGCGGTCTAACACATGGCCAATTTGTGTCCAGTTCACCAAATCTTTTGAATGAAAAATGGGCACACCGGGGAACATGGCAAAGGACGAACATACCAGATAATAATCGTCGCCTTTGCGGGTTATAGCCGGGTCGGGGTAGCAACCTTGTAAAATCGGGTTATAAAACTCGCCGGGTTTCAAGGGGTTGTCGGTATAAACCTTGTCGTTGCCCTCGTACACAAAATTGGAAAACACAGGCGAATTGGTTGCCTGGCTAAAAACTGTCAGCGAAAACAGGGCTGTAAAAGCCGCCGTCAACACAATTGATTTGCCCTTAAGTGTTCTTGTTTTAGTATTTTTCATCATGGTTTTATTTTGATTTTTTATTTAAACAGCAGTTGCGCCAACTGGTGCAAACTTCTCCGCCAGGTGTGAAATTCGTGCGCAGTACCTTCAGAAATGAACGAAACAGCATTCACACCGGCAGCTTTCAATGCTTCAACAGAGTTCCTGACACCATCGGGTCGTTCTTTACTTCCGCAACTCTCGAAAATAAGTTTCAATTTGCTGTGATCTTTAATCTCTTCAGGAGTATATACTCCACCGCTGAACAAACCATAGTATGAAAACACATCCGGCCTGTTCAGGGTAATCAGCCGCGTTTCGAAACCACCCATTGAAAGTCCGGCCATGGCGCGGTTTTCCTGATTATTCATTGTCCTGAAGTTTGCATCGACATAGGGGATGAGTTCGTCAACCAGCACCGTCTGGAACGGTTTGATGTCGAAATTGCGCAATCCGCCGAATTTGATTTCGTTGGTCATTCCGTAAGTCATTACAATAATGAACGGTTTGGCTTTTCCTTCAGCAATCAGGTTGTCCATAATCAGGTTGGCACGTCCCTGTTCTGGCCACGAGGTTTCGTTTTCGCAATATCCATGTTGCAGATACAGCACCGGGTAGCGTTTTGCTGTTTCCTGATTGTATCCCGGAGGCGTATAAACAAATGCACGTGGTGAAGAATTTGTGCTTTTCGAGGGAAAATAGATTTCCTGAATGTGGCCATGAGGGACATCTTTCATTGCAAAAATATCCTGATCGGCTGAAGGAACCTCGATGCCACTTCCCCAACGGCAAGCTCCAAAGAAAACCAGGCTGCCGGGATCGGGCACCGAAGCGCCGTCGATGTTCAATTGATAGTAATGAAACCCAACGTCCTGTGGCGCCGATTCACCTGTCCAAACGCCAGTGCTATCTTTGACCAGGTCGTATTTTTTACCGCCTATGTCAAGTTGCACATATTTTGCATCCAGAGCCGAAATTTGGGCTCGAACCCTTCCTTCAGAATTAACCTGCGGATACTGGCGTCCCGGCTGATTAACGGATGAAGGTTTAAAATCTTCAACAATATTGTTCTGGGCTATCACTGTAAATACCGAAACCATCAAAAACAGTAATGGCAGACTAAAGAATTTTTTCATGTTAGTTTGATTTAGTTTTTAAATAGAAGTTGTGCAAAAGTGTACAGGCTAAGTTTCCAAACTTTAAAATCGTGCCCACCGTCGGGTATGACCAAATAATTATGAGGAACATTGTTCTTATCCAGATAGTCGTGTGTTCGTTTGCTGAAGTTGATCAGGCCGTCTTTATCGCCGCACGAAATCCAGAGTAGTTTCAATTGTTCTTTAGCCCTAGCCGGATCGGGAACCAGTTCTTCTGGGAGCTTTGTGTTGGGAGCAGATGAAAATCCGCCCACCCAGGCAAATTTGTCGAGGTTGCCCAAACCAAAATTGAGCGATTGTCCGCCGCCCATCGACAAACCTGCGATGGCGCGGTTTTCGCGGTTGGCAATCACCGGAAAATTCTTTTCAACGAACGGAATAAGGTCGTTCAGTAAATCTTTCTCGAAGGTGGCAAAAGCTTCTACTTTTTCGCGATCAAAAACATTTCCTGTGGCACGGTCGTTTTTCATGGCCCGTCCATTGGGCATCACCACGATCATGGGTTTCAGCTTTTTTTCAGCATAAAGATTATCGAGGATTATTTCAGGATGCCCACCGTTCATCCACTCTTTTTCATCGCCGCCAATGCCGTGAAGCAGGTAGAGTACCGGGTATTTTTTATCGGCAGAATATCCCGGTGGTGTGTAAATGATTGCTTTGCGGGTTATACCAACTGTTTCAGACTGATAGGTAATCGTATCAAATTTCCCGTGTGGAATGTTTTCCTGAACAATGTCAAATTCGGCAGGAACCGGGGGTGCAGTATTTTGAGTTTTGGCAGCAAAGCTAAATGCAAGCAAAACAAAAATAAAAAAAACTGACTGTCTCATAGCTTTAAGTATTTTGGTTATTGGATATTGGTTATTCGGCCTTAAATCTTGATTTATTTAGGAAGACCGGGTTCCCCGTTCCCCACCAATCAAACCATGCGAATGGATCGGTCAGGGGCTCAATGGCTGGAAGTTCTTCTATTGTAGGCAAAACTGGCGTCGGATATTTTGCCCCGGTGTTCTCAACTCCATTAAAAAGAGGAATCTTTTGGGCAAAAGAACTATCAACTACAAATGTGATCAATAGAAAAATCAACAGGGTTGGTTTAGTTCTCATATTTATTCTTTATTTGTCAATTTTGTTTGGATTTTCCTGAAATTTTCTTTGCCCTGATTTTAAAATTGTTGCCATAATCTAATAATTATTTTCAATCATTCTTCTTTAATACATCTCACCAAAAATCCACTTTGAAAACCATAAATATCCCTTCTAACTGATTCTATATCACAACCTATACTTCTAAACCAAGCGTAACTTTCATTTTTTGCAGTAGAAGTCCACCAAACTGCACCTCTATTCAATACAGTAAAATATCCATCAAAATAGCGCATCCCCCCGGGAAGAGCTGTAAAACCAGACGAGTTGGTTGCTCCAGTATTTGGCTCATCCCAATGAAGTGTGCCAGCTTCTTTTATTTTTCCTCCAGAAACATCTAGTCCTCCCAGATAATCTGTTAAAATTGTCCAGTCATTGTCTGTTGCAACACGCCAACCTTGTGGTGCTAATTTCCCAGTGTTAATAGCATGCCAATTATATAACTTTCCATATAATTCTCCATTAGTCTTTAAATTATCATAATCACAAAATGCTCCCGAATTAATCACTTCCCATTCTTCGTTTTCTTGAACGTTCGGAATTTCCTCGCCATCGTTATACTTTGTAGTTTTCAAGTTCTCAAGCATCCATTTTTGATTGCCAATAACAACGGTGTGATAAATGTTTCCATCTATATCTTTAATTAATTCTTCATTCGGGTCATCTTTATTACAACTAAAAAAGAGAGAAAAAAGCACGACGAATAATAGTGCCTTAAATCTGTTAAAGGTCTTTATCTGTTTTTGAAAAGTTTCAAAATTATTTGTTATGTCTATCATGATTGCAAATATATTATTGTGCAGAACTGACTATTTTCAAATTTATTTACTCTGAATCTCCACCTTAACTTCTTTTAGGCCCGAAGATTTTGCTGTAACTGTAATTTTTTCACTTTTATCTTTTTTCGACCGCACAATTACCAGTGCCATTCCATTAAAGGCTGCACGTTGGTGTGAAGCAAAAGATTCAAGGTTATACGAATCGCCGTTATCGGTGGCCACAATTTCGCCCGGACCTTCAATACTGAATTCAATCCGGTTATTTGATCGTGGCACCATAAGTCCATCCTTATCGGTTATTTTCACGGTAATGAAAGCCAAATCTTTTCCGTCAGCATCAATTTGGCTGCGGTCGGCTGTTGCCTGAAGTTGCGACGCTTCTCCGGTTGTTTTTACTACTTCTTCGGCCCACTTTGCACCGTTTTTGTACGCGACAACTTTCAGTTCGCCCGGTTCATAAGTTATATCATCCCAGCGCAACCGGTATTCGTATTCCCCTTTTTTCTTTTTCCCCTGCGATTTTCCATTCAGGAATAATTCTGCTTCGTCGCCCGAAGTAAATACATGCACCGGAGTAACTTCTCCGACGCGCTCCGCCCAGTTCCAGTGAGGCAGAATATGAACCATTGGCAGTTCAGGACGCCAGCGGGATTGATAAAGGAAAAACCGGTCTTTTTTGAAACCTGCCAGATCGATCATTCCTGAATAAGAACTTCGGGCTTCATAATAAGGAGTTGGTTCGCCAATGTAATCAAATCCATTCCAGACAAACTCGCCGGCCACAAAAGGATGCCGGTCGAGTGAGCTAAAAACCTTGTCGGCGGAAGAGCCAAAATCTACCGCATAAAGTTCGTACGAACTGACCTGGCAAATTTTCGAGTCGCCGCCTCTGCCATCGCGTGTAGGCGAACTATTCGCTTTTGTTACCGGGAACAGGTAGATGCCACGGCTACTGAAAGCAGATGCAGTTTCAGCGCTAAAAATAACTTTGGTTGGGAATTTTGCATGGAAAGCATCGTATTGCGGAGCAGTGCGGATACGTTCGGTTCCTTCAAATTCAGGATCCTGGCGAATTCCTTCACCCTGGTAATTCAGTCCAATTACGTCGGGAACCTGTGGCAAAGGCATGTCGGATTTTGCAAAATTCATGGCAAGGGTGGTTGGGCGCGTTGGGTCTTCTTCCTTCACAAAATCGTATAACCGTTTGGCTACCGCAGCGCCTTCGTCGCCGGTGTACTGTTCGCCCACTTCATTCCCAAAACTCCACATAATTACTGAAGGACTATTTCTGTCGCGGCGAATAAACGCGCGTGTATCGGCTTCCGACCAATCGGGAAAAATCAGGTGAAAATCGTGTGGCGTTTTCTTCCGTTCCCACGAATCGAAGATCTCGTCGATTACCAGAAAACCCATCCGGTCGGTTAATTCGAGCAATTCGGGAGCGGGCGGGTTGTGCGCCATACGAATGGCATTGCAGCCCATTTCGCGTAAAATTTCCAGCTGGCGTTCGGCTGCCCGCGTGTTAAATGCTGCACCCAAAGCGCCCAGATCATGGTGCTGGTTGACACCTTGTATTTTAATAGGTTCACCGTTGACAAATATTCCTTTGTCGGGATTAAATTCTACTGACCTAATTCCAAACCGTGTTTCGTATTGGTCGATGGCTTTCCCGTTTTGTGTCAAGGTAGTCACCGCAACATAAAGGTTGGGTTGCTGTGTTGGTGGCGGCCCCCAGAGTCTGGGGTTCTTGATTGTAACCGAGTTTTCAAGCTTGGCGCTTCCGTCAGCAACAACTTTCGATTTCAGGCTGGCAAAGCTGACAATAGATTTACCGGTTTTGTTCCCTTTTCCATCCAATGCATAAACTGAAGTTGAAACCTCAACAGTTGCATCCGCTTTTGTTTTGTTTTCGATGGAAACTGCCAGATGGATAGTAGCTGATTCTTTTAAAATATTTTTGGTGGCCACATAAGTTCCCCATTGCCCCACATGAACGGGATTGGTTTTGGTCAGCCAAACATTGCGGTAAAGTCCTGCGCCCGGATACCAGCGGGCTGAATGGTTGGGATTGTCGATGCGGATGGCCAGTTGATTTTCTCCACCGTATTTGATAAACGAGGTTAAGTCCAACCGAAACGAATTATACCCATAAGGCCAGCCACCCACTAGTTGGCCGTTCAGCCAAACAATAGCGTAGGACATGGCGCCGTCAATATCGAGAAAAATGGATTTACCTGCATCCGAAGCCGGAATATCGAGTTTCTTGCGGTACCATGCCACTCCATTGACCGGCAAACGCCCCATGCCTCCACCAACTTCAGAGTTCCAGCCTTTCTGAAAAGGCCCTTTGATGGCCCAGTCGTGTGGCAGATTTACTTTTTCCCACGAGTTGTCGTCGAAATTGCTTTGAACGAAAGGGAAATCGCCACCTGGATTGCCTTCAGGACGAACATGCCTTTTTGCCGGATCGTTGATGAAATCGTTCCCCGACGGAAGAATCCACGGTTTTAAAACTTCCTGTTTAGCTTCCACTTCAACAGCTTCGGTTGGTTTTGCATCGGCTACCTTATTTTCAGTATTGTCTGTAATTTCAGGCCTGACATCGTAAATCAACTTGTCTGCTTTTGCTGCCGATTCGTATTTGAAAAAACTCCAATCTTCATTGATTGAAATACGCTCCCGGTCAGATTTTCCGGATTGAGCAAATGAATTTGTCAACGTTAGCAGGCTGATACATCCTATCAGGATCAATCTATTTTTGTTTCTCATATCCGACTTATACTGTCATTCAAAATTATCATCTTTTAATTCACTAGGTTACCAATTTAAAGTCGGTATCCTTTGCCGCTGACTTCAGTCAACGGTTAATATTAATATGAAACATCCGGGCTTTAGCCCAATAATCTTTGGCTAAAGCCATTGCAATTTTCATCAAACTGTCCGTCCCGATGAATCAGCGATTTATTTAATGTAGTTCATTTTAATTAAGCTTTGAAAATTGAATTGATTGACAATGATTTATGAAATTATTTACTAGAATTAAATATGGCGGATGCCTTTTTCGTGGATCTTTGTGACTTGGTGACTTAGTGGCAGTTTTCTTTAATGCCACAAAGACACCAAGCCACAAAGTAACACTAAGGCCGCCGTATTTTATTTTA